>Ga0114958_10001374_pt1 | contig 19294 bp, 14 predicted proteins | sample C_130208_EF_Meta_FD_89577 | JGI IMG/M metagenome (GOLD analysis project Ga0114958, IMG submission 89577) | Freshwater microbial communities from Lake Croche, Canada to study carbon cycling - C_130208_EF_MetaG | ecosystem: Environmental > Aquatic > Freshwater > Lake | place: Lake Croche, Canada...
AACACCAAACGTGATGGTTTTACTTCCAGCGATACGAAGCGGATTATTACCACCGACGGACGAATTGAAAATAGTATTTCCATTCACATTGATCGTACCATTCACCGTGAGTAGGCCGCTACCGTTACCACCTCCTTGACTCGTAACGGTATAGCCATCCGCTGTGAAATTAAGATTTGAAACGGTAATGTTATCGCCATTGAGTCCGCCAACCGTCACGAAGAGCCCGCCACTAGCGTCGAAGGTCGCGTCGTCACCATTCTGCCAAACGGTTGGCGATGTCCAATCGGCTGATGAGAGATCCCAATAACCGAAACCTGTGCCCGCCCAGGTGTTATTTGCGGCCTGGAGTGCGGCCGGCGAGATCGCCGCGGCCAGCACGGCGGCTGCCATTAAAAACTTCTTGTTCTTCATATGTTGAGTGTAGGACTTTTGCTGTTGTTGTGTTTGTTGTTGACTGTCACCGCACGGAAAATTTCAAATGTGCCACATCCAGAACCATTTAGAACTCAGCCCGACCCGAAAAACGCCCCAAGTTTGAATCAAATATGAATAGACTGCGACCTGCCAACGTCAGCACTGAGTGCTTGGTGAGGGTCGTCTTGATGCAAAACCACCCGACAACAATAGATTCTGCAAGCGATTTCATTGGTTCAATGATTGGATCGTAACAGGGATGTCACTTGGCACAACGGCAAAATTGAGGTATGCGCTGGTGACAAGACGCGGGGGATGGAGGAGGGGGCAGCGGGCAAATGTCAGAATCTGGAACCTGCAGCGACCGGCGAAATCCGGCAGCACAAGGCATTCATCCGTCGCGAAGTGCCGCTCCTACTGAGCTTGGATTTTCTTTTGAAACGAGGTCGCTATAGACAGGTCGCTCCTCCGGAGCTTGAAAACCGCCGAAAAATCACGAACGGCCACCTTCAACTGCCAACTGCCAACCTTCCGCGTGTCCCTTTCTGGCCCGAAGAAAGAACGAAAAAACCAGTTGTCCGTGGTCCCGCGGTCCCGTCGTCCGCCGTCTTTTGCGACGAAGAGCTTTGGGCGCCGGAGTTTTGTGCTTGGTTTGGTTCGTGCCGGTTTTATTATCCCGTGCATCCGGCGTTGCCGGATAAAATCTGATCGCCCATGACTGTAACGCTTTTCATTCCCTGCTTTGTGGATCTTTTGTATCCAAAGGCCGGCATCAGCCTGGTGCGGGTGCTTGAACAATTGGGGCATCGGATTGACTTTCCGGCGGAGCTCAACTGCTGCGGGCAGCCGTCTTTCAATTCGGGTTACTGGGAGGAGGCGCGGGGGGCGGCGGAGCCAGTGCTGCAGCGGCTCAAGAATGCCGAGGCGGTGGTCATTCCTTCCGGCTCGTGCGGGGCCATGCTCAAGGTTTTTTATCCCCAGCTTTTTGCAGGCACCCCGCAAGAGGATCAGGCCCGGGCGCTGTCGGCCAAGTGCTGGGAATTCTCCGACTTTCTGGTGACGAAGCTGGGCGTGACCGATCTGGGCGCGCATTTCCCGCACAAGGTGACCTTTCACGATGGCTGTCACGGTTTGCGCGAGCTTGGCCTCAAAAAGGGGCCCAGGGCCCTGCTCTCCAAGGTGCGCGGACTCGAGCTGGTGGAGCTCAAGGAGGAGGTCTGCTGCGGATTTGGCGGCACCTTCGCCTCGAAATTCCCGATGATCTCCACCGCAATGGGCGAGGTAAAATGCGCGCAGGCCGCCGAGACCGGCGCGGAATACATTGTGTCCAACGATTCGAGTTGTCTGATGCACATTCAGGGACTGGCGGACAAACAGGGGCGCAAGTTCAAGACGATTCATCTGGCGGAAGTGCTCGCATCCAGATGACTTCCAACCAAGCATGAACCGCAATCCATCAGGCAATGACCGCGGCGCACTCGCCCCCTTAGATGCCGCCCGCGGCATGGAAACGGTTTTTCATCCCCTGATTAAGGGGTTTTCAACATGAGCAGCGCTGTCGACCAATTCAAGGAGCAGGCCGAGATCCTCACCCACGATCTGCGCCACCGCGCGATCATCCAAACGGCGCTGGGCAAATATGAGGTTGTCCGGGACAAGTCGCGGGGGGCTTTTCTGGATTATGCCGCCGCCCGCCAGGCCGCCGCCGAGACAAAGTGGGAGGCGGTGAACCATCTGGACACACATCTGGAGGAGTTGGTTTCCAAGCTTGAGGCCCGCGGCACCAAGGTGCACTGGGCCGGCACGGGCGAGCAGGCCCGCGGCATCATCAGCGGCATCCTGCGCGATAAAAAAGCCCGATCCATCATCAAATCCAAGGCGATGACCTCCGAGGAAATCCACCTCAACCATGCCTTGGAGCAAGAGGGTTACGAGGTGGTGGAATCCGATCTTGGGGAGTATATCGTCCAGCTCAAGCACGAGCCGCCTTACCACATCGTTTTTCCCGCGATGCATCTGACCCGCGGGGACATCCGGGACCTGTTCAACCGCGAGCTGTCGATCAATTCCTCGGACAGTCCGGAGGAACTCACGATGGTGGCCAGGCGGGTCATGCGCCAGAAATACCTCTCCGCCGATGTCGGGTTCACCGGGGGGAATTTTGCCGTGGCGGAGACGGGGATGATTTCGATCACGGAGAACGAGGGGAACGCCCGGCTGACAGCGGCGCTGCCCAAGACGATGGTCACCCTGCTTGGGATTGAGAAAGTGCTGCCGCGTCTGGATGATCTGGCGTTGTTCCTGCCGATGCTGGCCACCTCGGGCACCGGCCAGGCCCTGACCTGCTACAACACGATGTATGGCGGACCGCGTCAACCCGGCGAATCCGACGGTCCGGAGGAATGGCATGTGATCCTGCTGGACAACCGCCGCACGGAACTGCTGGCCGATCCCGAACAGCGCGATTCCCTGCATTGCATCCGCTGCGGTGCCTGCCTGAATGTCTGCCCCATCTTTCGCAATGTGGGCGGGCACACCTATGGCACCACCTATTCCGGACCGGTCGGGGCGGTCATCACCCCTCACCTGCGCGGGTTGCAGGAATGGAAGCACCTCTCCAACGCCAGTTCGTTGTGCGGCGCCTGCACCGAGACCTGCCCGGTAAAAATTGATCTGGCGCATCACCTCCTCCAAAACCGGCGCAATTCAGTCCGCCAGAAAGCCTCGACGCCATGGAAACTCGGATTCCGGGCGATGAACTTTGTTTTCAACCGCCCGTCCCTCTACGCGCTGATCCCGAAATTCGGCCGGCTCGGCCAGATGCTTCATCCCCTGGTCAAGGGCACGCGACTCGATCCGGCTTATGCCTGGACAAAAACCAGGGAGACCCCGCAAATCGCGCCGCAGACCTTCAAGGAATGGTGGAAGGAACGGGGATGAGCGTTTCCAATTCCAAGCCGCGCTGGAATTCCTGCCGGACTCTTTTTTGCGCCATGATTTGAATTTGGGACCTCGATTTAAAAAACAACAAGTCATGACGGAACGTGAGAAAATTCTCGGCCGGATCCGCGAGGCCCTCCAGGTGGAAGCCCCGCGCCCCGGACAGCACCAGAGCCATGGATCGCTCAGGCCCGCTGCGGGGGCACCCGCCGCACAAGCGCGGGCTTGGCTGCCTCCTGTAGGCGAGTCGGCGGCGGATCAACTGGCTGCCTTCCGTATCAACGCAATGAATCTGAAGGCCGCTGTGCATGAGGCGGCCAATTTGGATGCTCTGGCGGGCCTGCTCCGCTCCCTGGCCGCTGAAGAGGGCTGGAAAAAAATCGCCACGCATCAGGGGTGCTTGACCGGGGACGCCTGCGGCGCGTTGGGGTTGCCCGTGTTACAGACCGACGGGGGCTACGATGTGCATTCCATGGAGCAATGCGATGCGGCGATCACCGAGTGCGACGCGCTCGTTGCGCAGACCGGCAGTGTGCTGGTCACCAACCGGAGTGCGGGCGGGCGGGCCTTGTCGGTGTTGCCACCGCATCATGTTGTGTTGGCGCGGCGCGAGCAAGTGCTGCGCGACCTGCCGGCCGCCTTCCAGTTGCTCCGGCAGAAATACGGCGCCAATTATCCGAGTATGATCTCGTTCATCACCGGCCCGAGCCGGACGGGGGATATTGAGCGGATTTTGGTGCTTGGCGCCCATGGGCCTAAAAAGCTGACAATCTGCCTGGTGTAAAATCGGCTTATTTGAAGCGCCATTGCCCCTGAAAACAGGCAGGCAAAAGGACTGGTGGGAACGGAGACGGAACACGGCTTTCAGGTCAGAGCTCGGAAGCGGGTCTGTGGCCGGCGACACAAGGATCCACGCGCCCCGATAAATTCTGGTCTGGCTTGAACCTCATCTTCGCAATTGAATGGCTCGCAGCCCCCGCCCACTCCGTCCGGCTGAACTCCAAGTGCGGGTTCTAGGTTTCTCCATTCAATGTTCTTCATGGTGCAACTTACTTGTAAAAAATCACGCCGTTAGGGTGGGCAGTCCGATGCACGCCGCTCTGGCAAACCCGCGTTGCCTGTTGCGCCGCGACGGCGCGCACGGAGTGGCGCGCCCCACCTGTTTACTTCACAGCCTTGCCATAGCGGCTCGGTTGCGCCATCAGAAAAATCATTCATCACCCCTTGACGCACTTAATGCCCCTCATGGTAAACCTCCCGCCCCAAGCCAAATCTACCATGAAGTTCATGAAGACCATGGAGATCGTCCCACTTAGCCTCATGCAGCGCTTCATGGTTACTTCAGTTGTATCTCAGCGCTGCTTTCAGGTGGTCGGAGATCCGCGGTGGATCCCAAGAGCGATTTTCAGGGTGAGCTCAAGACAGCCGGATGCCAGAGCCGTTCAATTTTGGTTTTCAAGCGCAAGAAAATCCGCGGCACCGGCGCGCAGAACACTTCTGTGGCGGCCAATCGGGGGAACCTTATTTGCCCTTCAGAATCGCGACTCCGTAGTCGCGGTTCAGTTTGGAAATGAAGCTCAGGCTGATTTCTTTGGGACAAACGGCCTCGCAGGAACCGGTCACCGTGCAAGCGCCAAAACCCTCGGCATCCATCCGGGTGACCATGTTCAAAGCGCGCCGATCCTTCTCGGCGGCCCCTTGCGGCAGGAGATTAAGATGCGAAACCTTGGCGGCCACAAACAGCATCGCCGAGGCATTCTTGCAGGCCGCCACGCAAGCGCCGCAGCCGATACACTGCGCCGCATCCATCGCCAGATCGGAGATCTCCTTAGGAACGGGAATGGCGTTGGCGTCCGGAGTTCCTCCGGTGTTTACCGACACAAAGCCGCCGGCTTGGATGATGCGATCGAAGGCGCTGCGGTCGACGATCAGGTCCTTGACCGGGGGGAATGCTTGGGCGCGCCAAGGTTCGATTGTGATGGTCTGGCCGTCCTGAAAGTGTCGCATGTGCAACTGGCAAGCCGCCGTGGCCTTGTGCCCGCCATGAGGAATGCCGTTGATGACCAAGGAACAACTGCCGCAGATGCCCTCGCGGCAATCGGAATCAAAGGCAATGGGTTCGCGCCTCTGGCCGATGATTTCCTCGTTGACCACATCCAGCATCTCGAGGAAAGACATGTCCTTGAGGACCTCCTTGGCCTGATAGGTTTCGAAGTGGCCCGGGGTGTTGGAATTTGTCTGGCGCCAAACTTTGAGCGTAAGATTCATGGCAGGGGCGGGTTGAATTCTATTTGTAGCTGCGGGTGCTCATGTGGACTTCTTCATACACGAGAGCTTCCTTGTGCAATTCAGGGGCCTGATTGGGCCCCTTGTATTCCCAGGCCGCCACGTGGGAGTAGTCCTCGTCGTTGCGCTGCGCCTCGCCGTCGGGGGTCTGATACTCGGTGCGGAAATGCCCGCCGCAGGATTCATTGCGGTTGAGCGCATCGGTGCAGAGCAGTTCGGCAAACTCGATGAAGTCAGCCACCCGTCCGGCATACTCGAGGGACTGGTTTAATCCGCCGCTTTCACCGGACACGTTGACCGTGGCCCAAAACTCCTCCCGCAGTTCAGGAATTCGCTTCAGGGCTTCCTTCAGCCCGGAGGCATCGCGGGCCATGCCGCATTTGTCCCAAACCAGCCGGCCCAGTTCGCGGTGGAAAGCCAAGGGTGTTTTTTTGCCCTTGATGGCTAGGAGCTTGGTGGTCAGGGCCCGTATACCCTCCTCGGCTTTTTTAAATTCGCTGTGGCTCGTCACCGGCTTGGCCTGCTTGGACGTGGCGAAATAATTGCCTATCGTGTAGGGCAGCACAAAGTAACCATCGGCCAATCCCTGCATCAACGCGCTGGCACCCAGCCGATTGGCTCCGTGATCCGAGAAGTTGGCCTCGCCGATCACAAACATGCCCGGGATGGTGCTCATCAGGTTGTAATCCACCCATGTCCCGCCCATGGTGTAGTGCACCGCCGGGAAGATGCGCATCGGCTGCTGATAGGCGTTGTCGCCGGTGATGCGCTCGTACATGTCGAAAAGGTTTCCGTAGCGCCCCCGGATTTTATCCTCGCCCAGACGCTTGATGGACTCGGCAAAATCCAAATACACTCCCAAGCCGCCCGGCCCCACGCCCAGCCCCGCATCGCACGCCTCTTTGGCCGCACGGGAGGAAATATCGCGCGGCGCAAGGTTGCCAAAGCTGGGATACTTGCGCTCCAAGAAATAGTCCCGGTCCCCTTCGGCGATGGAAGCGGCGGGTTTGCCTGCATCCTCTTTGCGCTTGGGCACCCACACCCGTCCATCGTTGCGGAGCGACTCGGACATGAGCGTCAGTTTGCTCTGGTGATCGCCACTGACCGGAATGCAAGTGGGATGGATTTGGGTGTAGCAGGGGTTGGCGAAGGCGGCGCCTTTTTTGTAGGCCCGCCACGTGGCTGTGACATTGCAGCCCTTGGCGTTCGTGGAGAGAAAGAAAACATTGCCGTAGCCGCCGCTGGCCAGCACCACCGCATCGCCCGCATGCGAGGAGATTTCCCCCGTCGTCAGGTCCCGGACCACGATGCCCTTGGCATGACCGTCGATGAGGACGACGTCGAGCATTTCCGTGCGGGCAAACATCTGGACATTGCCCAGGCCGATCTGCCGGGAAAGCGCCTGATAAGCGCCCAGAAGAAGCTGCTGGCCCGTCTGGCCGCGGGCATAAAAAGTCCGGCTCACCTGCGCTCCGCCAAAGGAGCGGTTGTCGAGCAACCCGCCGTATTCCCGCGCAAAAGGCACCCCCTGCGCCACGCACTGGTCTATAATATTCACGCTCACCTGCGCCAACCGATGCACATTTGCCTCGCGGGCCCGGAAGTCCCCCCCCTTGATCGTGTCGTAAAACAAGCGGTGCACGCTGTCACCGTCGTTGGGATAGTTCTTGGCGGCGTTGATGCCGCCTTGGGCGGCGATGCTGTGGGCGCGGCGGGGGCTGTCCTGAAAGCAGAAGCACTTGACCTTGTAACCCAATTCGGCAAGCGATGCGGCTGCGGATGCGCCTGCCAATCCGCTGCCCACGACAAGCACGTCAAACTTGCGCTTGTTGGCAGGGTTGACCAGCTTCAAGTCGAACTTGTGGTTCTCCCACTTCTGGGCAAGCGGGCCGGAGGGGATTTTGGAATCGAGGATCATTTGCAACAGGCTCCTGTTAGGCAGTGGGCAAGCAGATAACACTTCACCGGAATCGAGGCGTAACCCAGAAAAATCAGAGACGCCACGATTTTAGCCCCCCGGTCCAGCACCGGACGATACGCCGGGCTCTTCCATCCGAGCGACTGGAACATCGCGCTCATCCCATGACTGAGATGGAGGCAGAGCAGGCCGATGGCCACGATGTAGAAAAGCGAGACGGCAGGGTTTGAAAAACCCTTGATCATCATCGTGTAAATATCATGCCTTCCCTCGGGATCCGTGAGCACGGCGAAATCCGTTCCGGTCAGGTTCACCCCCTTGACCATGAAAGTGTAGTGCATGAGGTGGTAAGCAATAAAGGCGAACACGATCAGCCCGCTCATCAGCATGGTGCGCGAGGCATAGCTGGCCGCGGTCGGATTCCATTTGGCGTAAGCCACCGGGCGGGCCGCCTTGTTTTCAGCCGAAAGCTTGATGGCGCTCCAGACGTGCAATCCCAACACGGTCAGCAGGAGGATGCGGGCGGGCCAAATGATCTCTAGGTTGGTTTGCAGGAAATGCCCGTAGCGGTTGATTTCCTCGCGGCCCAGAAAGATCTGGAGATTGCCCGCCAAATGCCCGAGAACAAACAACACCATCAGCCCCCCGGTGGATGCCATGAGGTATTTCTTTCCGAGCGATGATCCGAAGATGTTTGTAATTACTTTCATCTGAACCTGTTTTGAGTCCACGGGCCGCAACTCTGCTATTTAAGCGACCTCTCCCGACATCGTCAATAGGTCAGAAGAAGGTATTAGATTCAACCCGCACTTCACAACGGTTTACTAATCCCAACTTCCCGCGCGCCCCGGCGATAAGGGATTGCATCCGGCGGGGGCGGAATATCAAATGGTGGGGTGATTGCAAAACGTGTCATTCCCTGCCTCGACGTGCACAACGGCCAGGTCACCCGAGGACTCCAATTCGGCCGGGCCGAGGCGGGCGGCCTGCGCAATGTCGGCGACCCCGTGGAACTGGCCCTGCGCTACAACGACCAGGGCGCCGACGAAATGGTCTTCTTCGACATCACCGCCACGGCGCATGGACGCGGGACGATGGTTGACGTGATTGAGCGCGCCGCCGACCAGTGTTTCATGCCTCTGACGGTGGGCGGCGGGATCAAGACGGTGGATGATATGTTCACCATGCTGCGCGCCGGGGCGGACAAAATCAGCATCAACTCCAGCGCCTTGGCCACCCCGGAACTCATCCGCCAAGGAGCCGAAAAATTCGGCAGCCAGTGCATCGTCGTGTCCATTGATGCCAAAAAAACCGCTCCGGACCGATGGAGCGTGTTCTCCCACGGCGGGCGCAAGGACACCGGTTTGGATGCCGTGGACTGGGCCATACGGGCGGCGATGCTGGGTGCCGGGGAGATTGTGTTGAACTCGATTGACGCCGACGGGATGAAAACCGGATTCGACCTGGTCATCACCCGGCGGATCAGTGAAGCCGTGGGGGTGCCGGTGGTGGCCAGCGGCGGGGCGGGCAAACTGGAGCATCTGGCCGAGGTGCTGCTCGAAGGGCGGGCCGATGCGGTGCTGGCCGCGAGCATCTTCCATTTCGGCACCTACACCGTCGGTGAAGTGAAACGTTTTCTGGCGGAACAAAATATTCCGATCAGACTCTGAATCCTGCACGCGGCAAGAGCCCCATCGGCCCAAGCCAACCTTGGGGCGAAGCTTGGCGTGGGAGCTTGCCCGGCGGCCCAGCCATTGGTTTTTCGGCCGAAAACACCTGCGCCATGGGCAAATGAACCACAAAGGCGAGCCCAACCTCGACTCGCCTTTGTGCGAAACCCCGACCGGCTTATTTCTTGGCTTTGAACTTCTCCAACTTGGCAATGAAACCCGCCGGCCCACCCGAATCATAGCCGGACTGGCGACCGATTTCCTTGCCGTCCTGGTTCAACACCACAAAGGTCGGATACCCGTCCACCCCGTATTTGGAACCCAGCGCCTTGTTGGCCTTTTTCAAATCCGCGCTTTGGGTTTTCTTGTTGGGAAAATCCACCTCGACGAGCAGCAGGTTTTTCGCCGCGTAATCCCCAAACTCCGTCGTGTCCAGCACTTCCTTCTTGAACTTGATGCACCATCCGCACCAGTCCGACCCGGTGAAGTCCAGAAGCACCATTTTGTTCTCCGCTTTGGCTTTGACCTGCGCCGAGGGCAGATCGGTCAGCCATTTGGCCTCCGCCGCGCCGAGCCTCAACAAGAGCAGACCGGCCACGAATCCTAATGCGATTTTTTTCATGTTTTTATCCTTGGTTCTGGTTTGACTGCGTAAAGTTCAGATCCGGGCCGGCTGAACCGGCTCGCTCCAAGCGATCTTCCCGCCCACAATGGTGACCGTCGCACGTCCCTTGAGCCGCCACCCGTAAAACGGACTGTTCACGGATTTACTGCCCATGACATTCCTCTCAAAAACCCATTCCCGGTCCGGATCGAAGACCGTCACATCGGCATCCGCACCCGGACTCAGGGTCCCTTTGGCCAGCCGCAGCAGCCTAGCCGGCGCGACGGTAAACTTGGCAATCAAGTCGTTCAACCCCAGCCGTTTGGCGTGGTAAAGCTGCATGAGAGAAAGCGCCAGCTCGGTTTCAAAACCGGTGATGCCAAACGGAGCATAGTCGAACTCCACCTCCTTCTCATAATCGCAATGCGGCGCGTGATCGCTGGCCAGCACCTCGATGGTTCCATCCGCCAACCCCTCCAGAATCGCCTCCCGGTCCCGGGCACTGCGCAGCGGCGGATTCATCTTGAAATGAGTATCATACTTGGGCCAGCGCGGCAACTCCGCCTCGCCCAACCCCGCATAACCTTCAATCCCCCGGCCATCCGCCCGCCAAAAAACATCGCTCCCCGCCACGGCCGCATCGGTCAGGGTGAAGTGATGCGGGCAAGCCTCGCCGGAGATGGGCACGCCGCGCTTCTTGGCGGCTCGCAACAACTCCACACTGCCTGCAGCACTGAGATGCTGGCAGTGAATGCTCGCCCCGGTCAATTCAGCGAGAAGGATGTTTCGCGCCACGATCATTTCCTCCCCCGCCGCCGGCCAGCCCCGCAGCCCCAACACCGTACTCCAGTAGCCTTCGTGCATGACCCCGTCCGTCACCATCGAGTAGTCCTGACAATGATCCATCACCGGCAGATTGAACATCCGGGCATACTCACAAGCCCGCCGCATCAGATCGTTGTTTTGCACACAATGCCCGTCGTCGGTGATGGCCACAACCCCGGCACGATGAAGGGATCCGATGGAGGCCAGTTCTTCGCCGGCCAGATTTTTTGTGATCGCACCGGTGACAAAAACATTCACCGCCCCTTGGCGCTCGGCCCGTTCTCGGATCAGCGCCACGGTGCCGGCGCTGTCGATGGCCGGATTGGTGTTGGGCATGCAAACGACCGAAGTGAAACCACCGCGGGCCGCCGCCGCCGTTCCGCTGGCAATCGTCTCTTTGGCGGTCTGGCCCGGTTCGCGCAGATGAACATGCAAATCGATCAGGCCGGGACAGACCACCTGCCCCCGGACATCCAAACGGGTCACTCCCGCAGGGGCGCCGAAACCCGCCTCGGGGCCGACGGCGGCAATCCGGCCGTCCACGATGAGCACATCGGCGGCGGCATCCAGATGGTTGGCCGGGTCGATAACCCTGCCGCCGGTGAGAAGCAGCGTATTCATGAAGCGAAGTCTTAATCTTCAGTCACCGGCTGTCGAGCCCTGAGTAAACCTAATCTCCACAATTGAAGGGGTGGCCAAGGAGTGGATGATTGATTAAAACCGGGGGGATGACCGCTTTTGCACCGCTGATTTCGGTTCACCTGGCGGTTGAAGGGAAGGATGAGACTTCCTTGGACACATTGCCGGGGAAATTGACGGTCACAAGAACAGAAGAGGTCGGGGCTAAAGCCTTACGGCGGCCTGGCCGAGTGGAGCGGACTTCTCAAGAACCTCGGGATCACGCGCAGGATCTGTTCCGGAAAACACCCGGGGATGAAATCGCGGTGTGTGTGACCGGGCTCGAGCGGGGCGAGCCGGCGCCGGAAAAGGTGGCACTGCTTTGCGAGCAGCGTGTGGACAGCGAGACCGTGTTCGACGAGTTAAAAAACCAGTGGGGCTTTCGCGGCTATTCCAGCAGGAAGACGGTGGTGTCGCAGCTTGCAGTCCACCGCCCGACGCTGTTGCCAACCCGCGTTTTCTGCCGCGCCGCGACGGCACGCACGGATTCGCGCACCCTACCTGTTTACTTCACACCCATCCCATAGAGGCTCGGTTGCGCCATCAGAAAAATCATCCTCCCCTTCATGCACTTCATGAGCTCCATGGTTACTCCAATTTCATCTCAAAGGTGCTTTGGGGTAGTCCGAGATCCGCGGTTCATCCCAAGTGCGTTTTCTAAGGTGAAAGATCCCGGCTGCCGCCCCCGCTGAAATGCCTCGGCGCAGAATTGACAAGCTATCCCCGGCTGCTACGATCCTTGGCGTTGAACGCGGGCGTAGTTCAATGGTAGAACGGCAGTTTTCCAAACTGCTCACGAGGGTTCGATTCCCTCCGCCCGCTCCATTGATCCAACACACTTCAGCGCAAACGCATAGAGGAAGATCCAAAAACCCTAATCTCCGCAATCAAAGTGGCCCGCTGCCCCCCGCCCACTCCGTCCGGCTCAACTCCAGCTGAGGGTCTTCGGTTTATTCATTCAATGTCCTTCATAACGCGACCTGCTTGAAAAAACGCCGGCAGGGTGGGCTATCCGCGGCATGCCGCTGTTGCCAACACCCTTTTCCTACTGCGCCGCGACGGCGCGCACGGAGTGACATGCCCTAACTGCTTGCTTCACACCCATCCCGTAGACGCCTGATTGCGCCATCGAAAAATCATTCATACCTCTTATCTTAACCGTTAGCGATTCACGTGCAGGCTAATCCGACCTTGTCCGGATGTGGCTTTGCGGCACGGCCGGCTCCGCGGACGCCGCTCCCGGTGCCGTTATTTTTTGTTTTTCCGGGACTCGGAGCGCATGGCGGGTCAATTGTGCATCAAAAGCCTGCTGTCGCACGATTGGGCTCCGTGGTCCCTTACCCCTTACCTCGCTTTCAAGAGCCGGAGGCGCGGCCTCACCGATGCGACCTGTCTATAGATCCGCGTCCATCCAAAAAATCTTCCCCAGCCCCGCAGGGGCGACACGGTGCGGGAAAGCGGCAATCGGCAATTGATAAGGGCGAAGAACACGCGCAAAATAAACCGGATTTTCGTGGATTGCGCATCCGCCGTTTATGCCGCTCCTGCGGAGCTTGAATTTTCTTTTGGACTGGTTGCTATAGACAGGTCGCTCCTCTGGAGCTTCCAGAAAGCCCTCTCTTTACCCCTATCCTATTTATTTCACACCCCTCCCATAGATGGCCGGTTGCGCCATCAGAAAAATCATTCATCCCCCTTCATGCGCTTATGGTAAACCTTATGCCCAATACCAAATCGACCATGCAGTTAGAAAAGGGCTTCCGATTCCTCCGCCTCACAAAGCTCTTCACGTTTACTTGGGTTTCATCTCACTGCTGCTTTCGGGTGGTCGGAGATCCGCGGTTGATCCCAAGTGCGGTTTTTAGGATAAAACAAGTGCTTCCCTCCTCACGACCTCTGCTAAGACTACCGCTCGTTTGGCATCGCCCTACTGGACAGCGGACCGGGTTTTGAGAATAAGAGCTTTCGGGGCCTGATCTCCGCCCTGCAGGGAGAGGGTTTGAGGATGAATCGGCACCAAATCGCCCGCGGGTTTTGATAAAAAGACCGGTATAAAATCATTTCTGTTAGGTGCCTCGCGCACGGCGATTCCCCAATTGGACCCACACTCAAATGGGTTTCTATCGGGTCCGGACTCTCAGGCACGTCAAAGTTGCCGGTCGACTCCCCCACTGGATCAACTCCATAAGAAGCTGAATCCAAAATATCGCGGCCATCGTTAGGCGGAACACGCGACCGTTCTCCGGGCGCGGCCATACTGCGATGCGCTTTGCCATTTTCATGGCGCTCTTTACATCCGGAGAAACCATTCAGCGACCGCCTCCCTTCCTTCGTGTCACAATCGTTGGGCATATGGCGGGTGTCGGCAATGCAATCCGATTTTTCAGCGCGGGTTCAATCGCAGTCATTTAGCGGGAGGGATTTCAGAGCTCAAGGCCGGGGGTGGAAACTGCTCCCAATGGCGGCGATTTGCACGGCTGGCTTTCGCCAATCAAGCGATCCGGCAATCCCCCCTTGCGATTGAACTCTGGAGAGGCGCAAGCGGTTTTCCCGGCTTTTGAGCCGCCTTATTCGCGATACACCGCCGCTCTGAACTGAATGCTTTGCGGTGAGCCTGGATTTTCTCCGGGCCGGACTTCACACCGCCACCGGTGCCTTGATGGGGGGATGCGGATCATAGCCCGAGAGAACGAAATCCTCGAACCGGAAGCCATGGATGTCTTTCACCGCCGGATTCAATTGCATCTGCGGCAGGGGACGGGGTTGGCGAGAGAGTTGGAGTTTGGCCTGCTCAACGTGGTTGGAGTAGAGGTGCAGGTCGCCGAAGGTATGAACGAAGTCGCCCGGCTTGAGTCCGCACACTTGGGCCACCATGAGGGTGAGCAGGGCATAGCTGGCGATGTTGAAGGGCACGCCCAGAAAGATGTCCGCGCTGCGCTGATAAAGCTGGCAGCTTAATTCGCCCTCGCTCACATAAAATTGGAAGAGCGTATGGCACGGCGGCAGGGCCATGCCCTGGATCTCCCCGGGATTCCAAGCGCTGACAATCAACCGGCGGCTCTCGGGATTCTTTTTGATCTGGGCAATGACCTCATCGATCTGGTTGATCGACCGGCCGTCGGCGGTGCGCCAGTCTGTCCATTGCGCGCCGTAAACCCGGCCCAGATCCCCCCCGGCGTCGGCCCACTCGTTCCAGATCGAGACGCCGTGATCGTTGAGCCATTTGATGTTGGTGTCGCCCCGCAGGAACCAGAGCAATTCGTAGATGACGGATTTGGTGTGGACCTTTTTGGTGGTGAGCAGGGGAAAGGAATCGCGCAAGGAACAGCGGATCTGCGCGCCAAACAGGGAATGAGTGCCGGTGCCGGTGCGGTCGGCTTTGAATTTTCCGCGGGCATGCACGTCGCGAAGCAAATCGAGGTATTGGATCATCGGGGTAAAAGTGTAAACACGAAACGCGGAAAAGAGCGAAAGGAAATTTCAAGTTGACCAGCAAGATCCGGCGCAAAGCCGCCTGAAAAAACGAGCTATTCTGTTTGGATTTTGGCCAAACCCCGCCCCCGGGCAAGTTCGTCCAAAAACACGGCTGCGATGCTCTGGAGCCTGCGCTGGTCGCGCCGCCGGGCCCAATCATACAAAGGCAGGATGCCAAGCAACAGCCAAGGCCAAAACCGTCCCGGACCAAGCAAACCAATCAGCAGAAGATCGGCGCCGAGCAAGGATCCAAAGGCGAGCTGGGCCAGCAGCGACCAGGTGGCGCGCAGGCGGCAGCGAATGAGCTGACGCCCACCGGGATGATCCTCGGCGACGGTGGTGAGCTGCAATTGGCTCCAGCGGCTGCCGTAGATCTCCAGATCGAACTCGCTCCAGCCGGTGTCGGTGCGGTGCGGCCAGTGTGCCTGCTCGAGGCGGCGAAGCAGGGTTGCGACAAACTCCAGCCGCTCGATTCTCTTTTCAGTCCAGTAGGAAACCTCATCCAAAGGATGCCCGCTCTTACGCAGGGCGATTGAATCCAGCGAATCCTGCACGGCCGGGGCCGGGGGGCGCAGGGTGAGCCTGCCGCGGTATCGGGCCCAGCCGCGGATCACGGGCTGCAGCAAGAACATCAGGGCGACGAGCGGCCGGGACCACCACCGCGTGCGGTCGGCGGGAAGGCTTGCCTGCAAGCCGGCAGCCGAGCAGATGGCCAGTGGAATCACCAGGCTCAATACCGTTACCGGCAGCAGATAAGGGAAGGGCACAGACAAAATAAACGCGGGAAGTGTGGCGAACAGGTGGTATTCCAGCGTGGTGCAGAGCATCAGCATGGTGGCGGGGCCGGCGGTGTAAAGCTTTTGAAAGCCGGCGCTGCCGAACAAGCCGTGATAAATGATGGACCGATGGACCTCGACGCTGAACTTGGCCGGGGCATAAATCCGGCCGCGCCACAGGCCGCCGCCAAACGAATTAAAGTTTTCCGGATGCTTGCGCACAAGCAGAGCCTCCGCCTCACCGTAGCCATGCTGCTGTTTGAGATAGGCTTGAATCGTGGCCCGGCGATAGTGCCAGACGAATCCACCCGGACTGAATCCGATTTTGTAGCCCGCCTGCTGCAGGCGCCAGCAAACGTCGACATCATCCCCGGCCTTGTGAAAGACCGGATCAAACCCGCCGATTTCCTCCAACGCCCACTTGTAGAAGGCCATGTTGCAGCCTGGAATATGCTCGGCCTGACGGTCGGTGAGCATGACGTGCGCCGGTCCGCCGGGGGAAGCCATCACCGCCGCCGCCACCGCGGAATCTTCCGGCGGCAGGAGATTGGGGCCGCCCATGCCGGCAAACTCACTGTCCAACAGGTCTCCAACCAAATAACGCAGCCAGTCTTCGTCCGCGCGGCAGTCGGCATCGGTGAAGGCGACGATCTCCCCAGTCGCCGCGGTGATTCCAGTGTTGCGGGCGACGGACAATCCGAGGTTTTGCAGGTGCCGGAAATAGCGGACTGAGGGGTTCAGGGCGGCGATTTGCGGGGTGGAGTCGGTGGATCCGTCATCCACCAGAATGATTTCGCAGACGGGATAATTCTGGCGCTGAAGTGAATCGAGGCAGACCTGCAGGGTGCGGGCCGCATTGTAGCTGGCGACCACCACCGAGACTTTTGGATGACGGCTCAAGGCGAAATACGGGGCGATGCGGAAGCCCTCGCCCACGGCGTGGAAGGCCGGCCGGGGGGCGCGCTGGCGGGTGACCAGCCCCATCTTCCAATCCTCCACGATCCGTCCGTCTTTGAACCACTCATCCGTATAAGTAAACACCACGGCGCCAGCTAGTCCGCCTCGAAATGCGGTCTCTATCTGCCAGGAAAGCAGTTCCTTCTGCCGCCTTTCGCCCTCGCGGATCGAATCAATCCCGAATTCACCCAGGATCAACGGCCGGGAATCGGCCAGCATTTGGAGCCGGGCCAGGTAGTTTTTGAAGGGGGCTTCGTAATGGAGATAGATGTTGAAGCAGACGAAATCCAGGTTCCCGGGCTGGAGGAATTCGGTGGGCGGGAAGTTTGAGAAAGTCAGAAGACAGTCCGGGGCAATACGCCGGGCAAAGGTGGCGAGTTCATCCAAAAAACCAGCGACGGCGCCCGCGCCATGCCAGCGCACCAAGTCGGGGGGGATTTCATTGGCGAGGCTGCAGGCAAACACGGCGGGATGCCTTCCGACGGCGGCGATTGCTTGACGGACCGCCTCGCGTGCCGCCTCGCGACGCGGTTCCGAATCCAGACTCAAATGTTTGTTCCATGGAATGTCCACAAACGCGAACAGTCTGCGCTCCAGGGCCAGATCGAGGAACCATCGCGGCGGGACGTGGTAAAGGCGCAACGTGTTGGCGCCCAGTTCCCGGATCTGATCCAGATCCGCGGCGGCCTGTTCCGGTCCGGGAAATGGGAGTCCTTGGGCATTGGGAGGAAAGGGCCCGTAGGCCACGCCCTTGACCACGAACTTTTGGCCGCCCAGACGGAAAAACTTTCCATCCACGACGATCCTTGGCCGGGGCGAATCCACAGCAGACATGCGAGTTAGACGGCGTGAAAAAATATTCTAATCATTTTTATTCCGGACGGCGATCGGATTCCCGCGTCAATCCGGCACCTGACGCGAGCGGGAGATTTTCAGCTTGCGGCCCGGGAAAGGCAACCGCTTATTGGGCTGATGCGCACTTTGCCCCACACCCGTTCCTGCTTCGTCTGTGGCGAGGCCAACCCGGCCGGCTTGAATCTCCGCTTTGAAAGCGATGGGCGGACGGTCCGCACGCGGTTCACCCCCCGTGCCGAGCATGTTGGTTTCCAGCAGGTTGTCCACGGGGGGATTGTCTCCACGCTGTTGGATGAAATCATGGTCTGGGCTTGCGCGGTTGCCACCCGGCGTTTTGCCTTTTGCGCCGAACTAAAGGTGCGTTTTGTCAAACCGGCCCGGCCCGGGGAGGAACTGCACGTCAGCGGGGAGCTTTTAGCCAACCGGCGCAACCGGGTTTATGAGGCCAAGGCCGAGCTGAAAAACCCCGTTGGCGAACTTCTGGCGGTGGCGACCGGAAAATACCTGCCGATCCGCGACGCTGACGCGGCCGGTCTGATGACGGATTTTGTGGGCGACCCGGAATGGTTTCTCAGGCTTAATCCGGGGTCATAGGTTTGGCTCAGGAGACTTCCCCCTCAATGCGATCTGGGAACACTAAGGCCGGCGTTTTGATTGGGTCACTCCGAATGTTCTGTGCCCTGTTGACACTCAAGCTTGAAACGGCTTTCAAGAGTGGGCGTTTGGCATCACACCTGCATAAAGCTGAAACCTCGGGACCGATTTGAGCGTCCGAGTGTGTATATTGCCAAGCTTATGAACGACAACGTGAAGTTCGCACAGGAGCATTCCGGCCGGTTGCAGGACCATTTTTTGACACGCCGTCAATTTCTTAACCGTGCGGGGATGGGTTTTGGGGCATTGAGTCTGGCGGCGCTGGTCGGGGAGGGGCTTTTTTCCTCACCCGCTTGCGCGATGGAACCCTCTTCACTCCTCCCGAAATCACCGCATTTCCCCGCCAAAGCCAAGCATGTGATTCATGTTTTCGCCCAAGGTGCCCCCTCGCAGGTCGACACTTGGGATCCAAAACCGGCGCTGACGAAATACGACGGCCAGCCCATTCCCAATTCCACCGGGGTGGCGATGTCATCACCCTTCGCTTTTGGAAGGAAGGGTAAATCCGGTCTGGAGGTCAGCGAGGTGTTCCCGAAGTTGGGCGAATTGGCTGACGACCTCTGTGTGGTGCGGTCGTGTCATACAGACATTCCGGCGCATGAGGTGGCTACGGTTTTCATGAACACAGGTTCCACGCGTTTTGCCCGGCCCAGCCTGGGATCGTGGGTGCTTTATGGGCTGGGGACTGAAAACCAGAACATGCCGGGTTTTGTTTCCCTGCGGCCGGGCGGCGTGCCCACAGGCGGCAGCTCCAACTGGCAATCCTCTTTTCTCCCCGGCCTGTATCAGGGAGTGAGCATCAACACCAAACTGACGACGGTGGATCAACTGATTGAAAACATCCGCAACCGCCAGACGCCGCCGGAGGAACAGCGCCGGCAATTGGACTTGGTCCGAAAATTAAACGAGCTGCATGCTCTGGATCTCGCGAAAGAAGCCGCCTTGGAGGCCCGGCTGCAGTCCTATGAGATGGCTTTCCGGATGCAGACGGAAGCCACGGACGCGTTCGATTTAAGCAAGGAACCGCCGGCCATGCGGGAACTCTACGGCCGCACCAGCCAGGGGAACCAGCTCCTCATCACCCGGCGCTTGATCGAGCGGGGTGTCCGTTTTGTGCAGGTCTGGGCCGGCGGTTGGGATCATCATCAGGACATTGCCGAGCGCCTGCCCGAGCGGGCCAAGGAAATCGATCAACCGCTGGCGGCGCTGATCACCGACCTGAAACAGCGCAATCTGTTCG
>Ga0114958_10001376_pt1 | contig 19261 bp, 4 predicted proteins | sample C_130208_EF_Meta_FD_89577 | JGI IMG/M metagenome (GOLD analysis project Ga0114958, IMG submission 89577) | Freshwater microbial communities from Lake Croche, Canada to study carbon cycling - C_130208_EF_MetaG | ecosystem: Environmental > Aquatic > Freshwater > Lake | place: Lake Croche, Canada...
ATTTGAATACCATCATCATTTAAATAATTTAATACTGGATTATCTTCTTCTCTAAATATTAATGGTGCCAAAACATCTAAAAATGTATGAATATATCTTGCTGATGCTGCATCTTCACCACCAAGTAATCTAGTACCAAATTGTCCAGAAGGAAATAACAAATTAATATTATTGGAACCAACAAATGTTTGAGCCATTTTAACTATTGTACCAATTACAGATGCTTCACCATGATGATAACATGTTTTTTCAGAAACATATGAAGCTAATTGCGATACTCTAATTTCATCTTTAATTGAATATAATTTTTTTAAAAATGTACCATATAACACTTTTCTTTGACTTGGCTTTAAACCATCACAGACAGATGGAATTGATCTATTACAATCATCATTAGAAAAATGAATTAGTTCTCGATTAATAAATGTTTTAATTGGAACTTCCTTAATATTTTCTGCAATAATTTGTTTTCTATCATATTTCATTAACCATATTTTTCTATCATTAGATCTATCTTTTTCAAATGCCAATGTTACTGCTTCGGTTGTTTCATCTTTATATTTTGCAGTAATATTTGTAATTTTTGAAATATCAAAAGTATCATCTTCTGATTCTTCATTATCAACAACTGTTGCAGTTCTTGTTGCAGTTGCTGTTTCAGTAAGAGTTTCATCGGGTATTTTAATATTATCACATTCTCCAGATTCATTAGTATAAGTATAATTGATTAATTTTTGTTCAATATCTTCAAAATATTCTTTGGCCTCATCTTTTGTTGATGTTCCTAATCCTTTATAATATTTAATACGCCAAATATTAGTATTAATAGTATTTTTCCAATCTTCATAATCACTAAGGTTATAAAATGTTTTAATTTCTTTACCCTTAGTAGCTTTAACAATAGGTGTTTGTAATGCAAAAACAAAAGTATTTAATTTTATTAATGATGGCCAAAAATAATGAATAAAATTTATTAATAATCCTTTAATATGAAAACCATCTGAATCTTGATCGGTTAAAACAATAATACCACCATATCTTAATTCATTTTGATCAGTATATACTTTACCTTGTTGTAATCCCATAATTTTTTTAATATTTTTAATTTCTTCATTGTTCATAATTTGTGATGATTTTGCTTCTCTAACATTTAGCAATTTTCCTCTTAAAGGAAAAACACCATACATATCTGATCCAACAACTGCACGACCAGCTAATGCAAATGCTTTTGCTGAATCACCCTCGGTAAGAATTAATTTACAAAGTTTAGATTTTTTTGTACCTGCCCAATTAGCATCTTCTAATTTAGGGATACCTTTAATATTTGTAGTTTTTTTACCATCAGTTTTTTTTAACAAACTCTGTTCTTTTAATTTAACCAAATTAATTACTTGATCAACTATACCAGTTGAACATAATTTTTTAATAAATTTATCAGATAAATCGCAAGTTGAACCAAATTCTGATGTTTTTGTTTTTAAAGTTTCTTTTACCTGAGAAGTAAATGCAGGATTTTCAATTACTGCATTAATAAAAACAATAATATTTTCTTTAATTGCTGTTGGTTTAATAACCAAATCTTTATGCTTTTTATTAATTTGTATTTTTATTTTATCAATGATTGCATTTACAACATAATCTACATGCGAACCACCATGATATGTACAAATACCATTAACAAATGATACCTGCTTAAAATCATTATTGGGTGTATAAATAACACCAATTTTCCATCTATCATTTACTTCTTCATAAATAACATTATCTTTAGATTCTTTAGTTTTTGATTCAGAATCAGAATTTTTAGTATCTGATAATTCTGATTCAGTAATCATATTAAAATTATAAAAATCAATATATTTTTTAAAATTACCAAAACTTATTTTTTTTTCATTAAGATACACAGTTATTTTTGGATATACGCCTGCTAAATCATATACTCTTTTTTCAAATAATGATATAATACTATCGGTTAATTGAGTTAACCCAAAACGAATTAGATCTGGTTTAAATGTTATTTGTGTAAAAGTTTTTGGTTTATCTGCTTTTAAAGCAGTTATTTTTGGTTGACCTTTTTCTGACATATTATTTTTAAATTCTTGATAAAATTTTAATTTTCTATTTCCATCAACGGTTTCTACTGAAAAAAATGTTGAATATATATTTGCTAATTTTGCACCATATCCATTTCTACCACCAGTTGTTCTCATTTTAGTATCATCATAATTAGTAGAAGTTAATAATTCTCCAAAAATTAATGATGGTACATATACTTTATGATCTTTATGTTCTACAACATCAATACCAACACCATTATTATAAACAGAAATAGTATTATCTTCTTTAGAAATAGAAACTTTAATAATATCACAAGTAGAATCTTCTTGAACTCGATCACCAGCATTAACAATAATTTCATCAAAAATTTTATATAGACCTGGAACATATTCAATTTCTTTTTCTACTAACATATTTTTATCTTTATCATAAATCCATAATAGTTCTTTTTGATTTTTAACATCGCCAATGTAGGTATCAGGTCTTGTTAAAATGTGCTCTACTGGAGTTTTTTTTTGATAAATTTCTTCTATGCTTTTGACTGCTTTTTTTGATGCCATTATTTAAGTAATTGAAAATATATAACAAATCTTTATATAATTCAATTTTTATAATATACTTAAATATATATAAATAATTATATTAATGGAAAACATTGTATTAACTAATGATTATTTAAGAAATAATATAATTGATACTTACAAGTTAAGAAAAATTTCTAATAATAATGATAATAATAATGATGTTGAAAATGGTGCTGACAAATTTGTGATGACAAAAGGATTAAATAACAATAGTAAAAAAGAATTAGATATTAAACCGAGTGTTGTAACAAATAAAACAAATAAGAAAATAACGAGGGTTAATATTGATTCAGCATATAGAAATGTAGAATCAAAAAATGTATTAGATAATAATATTTATTATTTAGAAAATAATCCAATAGATATTATTTCAAATAGTTTAAATGATACTGATTTAATTATTCATCATAAAAATCATCCATTTTTAGTAAATGATCATATAATAATACAAGGTGTAACTGCAAAACATATAATATTAAGTAATGCATTAACTTTTACAGTACATAGTAGTTATGTTAAAGTTAATCATCTTAATCATGGTATAGATTTTACAACAAATAATATTATGCAGATAGAAATCCAAAATTTTATTGGTAATATAAATAATGAATCATCATTTTTTAATGTACCTATTAATTTTATAAATAGTTTACACACAATATATGCATCAACATCATCATTAGAAATAGGTAGTAATGATTATTATTATATTAATTTGGGAAATATTCTTCCAAATTTTACAGGTACATATAATTCAACATCAATAAATATATTTTTTAAAGATATTAATGGTATAAATTTAAATTTAATTAATTCGAATTATCCAACTAGCGTGAATCAATTATCAGGGTTTCAAATAATATATTATACAGATCCTAATTATTATAAAATCAAGTTAAGTATTAGTAATAGTATTACTATTAATAGATGCGGAAATAATTCAGTATGGGTAGCAAAAGTAATAGATTTTATGGAAGGATATAAATATAATAATTATTATAAAATTTCATTAAAAAAAACATTTTATAATATTTCAAGAATAAAATTAGTTAGTACAGAATTTCCAAATACAGAAAAAGTAATTAAATCTATACCAATTAATAAAAAAAACAATGCATTTTATTGGAAATTAGGCAGAGATGGTAATTATGTTTATTCAGTTGAATTAAATCCTGGTAATTATACAATTTCATTATTACAGAGTGAATTAAAAAAATTAATACAGAATGTTTTTAGACCAAATATAGAAATTATTAATAATAATACTACAGCATATTCTTATCTTACTTATAATTTATGTAATATAACATTGGAATCAAATACAGATACTTTTAGTATAGAGTTTTTTACAACAATACTTGTACCTCGTTCAATTACTTATATAGCTCCGGCTAATTTTACAGACAATAATGGTAGGTTAATTATTAATCATCCTAATCATGCATTAATAGTTGGTATTAATATTACTATTATTAATGCAACTGGTACAGATGGTATACCTCAAGAAGTATTAAATAATGTTTTTACAATAGAAGAAGTTATTGATGAAAATACTTATCAACTTAAATTACCAAAATATAATACTTCATCATCGTCAACAACAACTAACGGTGGTACAGCAATGGGAATAATATTTCCAGTAAAATCACAATTATTATTTAATAAACCGGATACAATTGGTAGTTTAATTGGGTTTAGAAATTCTGGCAATGCATATTCTTTTACAAAATTTAATTATATTAATACAAATAGAGATTTGTATATGTATGATAATATTGATTTAACTGTTTCTTATACAAATAATTCTATTAATTTATCGGGTTATAATTACATATTAATGAGTTGTCCTTTATTTAAAGAATCATGTAACACAGGTACAGTAGATTATGTATTTGCTAAATTATTATTATCAGGTGATCCAGGATCAATATTATATAATCAATATGTACAGTTAGGTGAAACATTTACATATCTTATTCCATCATTATCAGATTGGGAAATATATTTTTATGATCCAGCTGGAAATTTATATGATTTTGGTAATTTGGAGCATTCATATACATTAGAGATACATGAAGATTTAGATTAAAAATTGATAAATTATTTAATTATTAGTTTAAGAATTAAATAATTAAATGAACAAAAGCAGATCTATTGATGAAGTTTTAGAAAGAATATTATTATTTATTCCTAATGAAGAATTTTTATTACGTAACGATCTTGTAGAATTTAAAAATAGTTTATGGAATCAAGCACCAGAAGCACGACGTGCAGCAAATAATTGGATACCAGTACAACATATATTAATGAAGCATATAACAAATATTAATACAGAATGGAAAACTCAAGTAGCAAATATATTTAATGATACTGAATAAAATTAATTAATAAAAATATTATTCTAATAATTTTTTAAGCGTTCTTATTCCCGAATATGAATTCTTAATAAATCTATAATAAGAATCTGAAAAATTTAATAATTCTTGAGCTGTTTCTTTATATAATAATAAATAATATGGTAAAACATTATTACGTATATTCTCTATTACTTTTGAACTATCAGTTAAACCAGACGCTACGGTGCGTCTTCTAACTGCTGCTGTTGCTGCTGCTGTTTCTGCTGTATCTATTTCAATTAATCTACCAGCATCTAAACCTTTATTTATAAATTCTATTATTTCATCGTTTTCTATAGTCTCCGTATTTTTAAGAATTGCTTCAGCTGTAGTTAATGCAATTAGTGATAATATACTTGCAAATTCTTTAGTAATAGTTTTATCATATTCAATAATTTTTTCAATAATATTTTCATTTGTTTTAATATTATCATTACCATTAATAATATTTGAAGCAGTAACAATACCTACTAATCCAGGTATTTTTTTATTATATAAATCTGCATTTACTTCTAATTTTATTCTTTTATCTATTGCCATAGAAACAACAAATACTATTGTTGTAATTTTGTCTTCATTTGTCTTAGTAAAATTATTAAAAACAATAAAAGCAACAGTACCATTAGCAACAGCAGCAGCAGTATTAGCAGTAGCTACAGCTTTATCAGCAGCTTTAGCAGCAATATTAGCTTGATCAACAGCAATTTGAGCAGCATTAACAGCATTAGCATCAACACCAGCTTTAACAGCAGTAGCAGCTTCAGCAGCAGCTTTAGCAGCAGCTTCAGCAGCAGCTTTAGCTTGAGCAGCAGCATCAACAACAGCATTAACAACATTTTTAGCTTGAGCAGCAGCAGCTTGAGCAACATCATCAACAGCAGCAGCAGCAGCAGCAGCAGTTTCAACAGCAACATCAGCAGCACCTTGAGCAACATCAGCAGCAGTTTGAGCAACATCAGCAGTATCAACAGCAGTATCAACAGCAGTTTGAGCAACATCAGCAGTATCAACAGCAGTATCAACAGCAGCTTTAGCAGCAGCAGCATCAACAACAGCTTGAGCAGCAGTAACAGCTTTAGCAGCAGCTTTAGCAGCATCAACAGCAACAAAAGCAGCTTGAGCAGCAGTAGCAACATCAGCTTGAGCAGCAGTAGCAGCTTTAGCAGCAGCAGCAACAGCATTAGCAACATCAGTTTGAGCATCAGTAATATTAAGACCAGTATCATCATATTTATCTGTTACATAAGATTCAATTGCTTTATCTATTATATTTTGTTGAATACTTATTTTTAAATTTCCAGGTATGTTAATTTCTGGTAGTGATTTAGTTTTTTTAGTAATAGTCGATTCGCTTACAGGAACAATTTTATCTTTTCTAGTACTAAATATTAATTTACTCATTATTTTTTCAAAGATTGTTTCTAAATTATCATTTTCTTCATTTTCTTCTGAATCGACTTTAAACCCCATAAATGTTTTCATAAATGCAAAACCTAAATAATCATTTTCTAAATTATCTATCAAAATGTATTTTTTAACATCTTCTAAAACATCATGAACAGTATTTAATATTTCTGTATCATCTGCTATATTAACATTGTCTTGTACAGGATTACCTAAATATCTATTTTTAATATCTTGAAATAATATTTTTTCTAGATTAGCATATAAATTAGATCCCAAAAATGTTGTTAAAATATGATTAATAATTCTTACTTGACATAATAACAATGGATTTTCATTTAATACTTGATCATATAATTTTGCATCAATAAAATCTGATATTGGTTGAAAATATTCATAAATGTTATTTAATTCAGATATAAAATTAGTAGTTTCACTTTCAATTAAAATTTGTTGTTCATTACTCATTGTAAATATTGGTGAATTTAATAAATTATTATATTTTTTTTGTAATTCTAAATGAACTAAGTACTTATTATTATTTACAATAAAACTCCACATATAAGTATATAACATTGGTCCTAAATTATTGGGATTATCTCGATATGATTCAAATACCCTTCTAAAAAAACGTATACTTTTATCTTCGGTTAAATTAGATTCATTAAATCCGGGTTTATGATATGTTGGAATTCCATCAAAATTTTTATTTTCTATTTGATATTTTTCTATTTTTAGATTAGATGCAAATGCATTAGAAAATTTATTTAAATTATCAATTCTGTCTTTATATCTTTCAATAATTCTTTTATTAGTTTCATCATTACTTTTTTCTAATTGTGATAATTTTTTTAATTTTTCTAACTTTTGTGTTCTTGAATTTTTTAATTTTGATATAATATCTTTAATATTTCCACTAACACCATTTATAATATTTTTCCAATCCGAGTCTTTATCTAATTTGTTATCAATATAAACTATATTGAAAAATTTTAAATATTTAGAATTATCATTAAATGTTTTATTTAGTAATCTATACCAATATATATTTTGCATTATTAAAAAAACATTGTAAATATATTTAAGATTAATGGGTATATTATTTTTAATTTCATCCATATTTTTTAGTCTTTTAATAAAATCTTCTTGATATGATTCAGTTAATACTATTATATTATTATCCATTAAAGTAGAATTATGTTTTTGTTCAATCAATATCATTTTCTCAATTGCATACACTTTTATATTTGAAATAATTTTACTTTTAATTATTTTGCTATCTAATAAAAAATACATTTTTGCTTCTAAAATATAATCTAAAACAGATTTGCCCATTTTATCTGTATAAAATATTTGCGCTCCTCTATTTATTAATGTTTCTAATAATCCAATATTAATAATAAAACAATCATTATTTGTTATTCTTGATTGGTAATCATATGAAAAATAAATTGGATAATTTTTTTCATTTACAATAAATATATCATCATTAAATGTTTTATCATCAAATATATCATATTCTTCATCTTCAACAAGAGATAAAGCAAGTGAAGTAGTATTTACAACATTTTTTCCCAAAGCTTTTTTTTTACCATCATCGTCTATATTTTCCACAATATCCAACATTTTATCATTAATTGTTGATGGATCAAATTCTAAATCTCTGGAAGGTAAATATGTAGATACAATGTTTCTTAATTCTTCTGCAGATTCTGTATTTGAACTATAAATGTTTTCAAATATTTTATTAATATCTTGATAAATAATATTATTAGTAGTATCGATTGCTATTTTTTCTAAAATAGTATAAATTGATTGTAATGCAGAATTTGGTGCTTTAAAATAATTTGATGTTCTTTTTTTAATTTTTTTAAGTAAATCTTTATAGTATGGTTGGTGATTAAATATGTAATGATATTTTACTCGATACAAGTATAACGCTATAATAAATTTGTATGTATTTTCATCTATCAGTTTTTTTATGAATTGAAGATCAAAAATAGTTTTATTATTAAGATGGTTAACATTAATTATAGGATAATATTCTTTTGGATTAACAAAATCTGGTTCTTCAAATTTATCTTCTTTTTTAAAATTTATATTAAATGAATAATTTTCTAAAAATACATCATCTTTAAGAGTTTTAATAGCTACACTAGCAGAACAACGTCCAGCAATTATTCCAATTTGTTTAACTAATTCACCAGCATCTTTATCAGTATTTTCATTAGCCCAAGTAATTATGTCAAATAACATATTATAGGCATTCATTAAATTAGCACGATTATTTACAAAAAATCCAATATTTCTATCTGCTGGTGCTGGTGCTACTATTAATTCGTTAATTATATTGATAGTTTGCAAAATTATATTTTTACGTTGGTTTGCAACGGCAGCAGTAATTACAGGTACATTAATTAGATTTGTAATATCAAATTCTTTAATAATCGCATCTGGATCATTAATCTTAATATCCTCTAATTTATTTGCTAGTTTTTCAATTTCTTTTAATAATATCATTGTTTTTGGTAAATTAATTTTACTATTATTTATGTATTCAATAACATTGCTTATAATGTTAATTATATCTTGATCAGTAGCACCTGGTTTATCTATAGCATTAGTATAATCGACTGCTTCTATAAAATAATCTTTTTTAAAAGTTACTATGGCTTCATTAAGATGACGTTGAAGTATTTCATATATGTCTTGAATTTTAATATTAGGTGTAATTAAAATTTCATCAACTGCATATTTAATGTCTATTAGTTCTGGTATTATTGATATTTTATTTAAAAAATCCATATAAGCAACAATACTTTGATTTAAATCATTTAATTGGGATACTGGTAATTGTTCAATTGTTATATCATCACCCTTTATTTTTTTTACATCAATTATAATTTCGTGTTTACTAACAATCATTATTTCTAAATTTCTAGCTGTAACTGTTGCTGCACTAAAATAAGTAATTGCATTATTTCTTAAACTAATAAAATCAGTGTCTCCATTAGCAGCAAATGCAATCTCAACAGATTTAGTAATTTCTTTAATTATATTTTTAATACCTGGAATAATATCATCACCTGGTTTAAGAGCAATAAATTTTGTTTCTATATGATTTATTATAATTAGTATAGCTTGTTTGATAATTATATTAAAATTTTCTGTATTTTGAATAAGACGTTTAGATAATAAATTTAGAGCATCATCTTTTAAATTATTAATTCTAGTAATATATGCAGCAACATTATTATTTTTGACAGCATGTAATAGTTTTACTGCATTTGGTACGTCATTAGGACTAGGTAATGCACCCGGTAATACTGCATTAATACTTAAAAATGCAGAAAGAATTGCATTAATTATTAATCCTTGTTTGGCATCATCAATTTTATCAAAAATACTATCTAAAACTAGTTTGGACATAAATTCTAATGATTTTGCAATTAATTTAATAAAATAAATAAGATTATTATCTACAGTAGTTATCGCTGTTGCAATAGTTATCGCTGTTGCAATAGTATCTTCTAAATTACTAGAATCAACCAGCAATTTTTTACTAAAATTGTAATTTTTATTCAAAAGGGTTCTTAATTGGTATTTATTTATCTCTTTTAATTTATTAAAAACAGTATTTATATTAATATTTTGTAGTAAATCATCAATAGATTCAAAATATGTTTTATAGTAAATTTTTACAATTTCATTATCACCACTAGCTTCATTAATCGTAACTATATTTTCTTCATATGCGCTTTTAATATATTGATAAATATTTTTAAACATTTTAATTGTATTCAAAAAATCTTTAGGATTTGTTATATCTTTTATTTTTTGTAATAACGCTAATAACAAACAGGATAAATTATAACCTTCTAATGTAATTTTTTCAGTAACAGATGTTCCTCTAGATACAAATGAAGCTAATTTTGATTCTAATTCTTTAATAAATATAGATAGGTCTGATGAAAAATTATTAACTAATATAAAATCATTAACTAATGTAAGATCACTAAATTTTAATTCTGTTGTAATTTTATTATCATTTTTTATCTTTATCTCTAGTTCAATATCATGTATTTTTCCAATGTATGCAGCATAATTTGGTAATCTAGTAATATGTAATTTATTAATAGTTTCGGGATTTATTTTAAAATATTCATATAATTTTGATTTGCTAAATATAATATTTTTAGATAATATTAATGATAAAACAATTAATTCTGTATTAGAAACTATTAAATTATTATTTTGTTGAGTTGTACCATTAGTTGCTTGATTAATGCCAGTAATATAATTATGAATTATATCAGCAACATAATCATTATTATCAATACTATTTTTTACTAATATATCTAATAATTTGGTTATATTATTATTATTAATTGCAGCTTGTACTAGACCAGGTGGTACTTGACCAGGTGGTACTTGACCAGCAGGAAAAATATTTCTATTATGTGTAATTGCTATTAAACAAGCATTTGCAACAATATTTGCAACAGATGCAATTAGTTTTGAACTAGAATCTATATTATATATCTCATCTATCTTAACATTTATAACATTATTTGTAGGATTATTATCATTTTTTATTTTTTTAACAAATTCTGTCATTAAATATCTTTGAATTGTGATTAAATTATTATTTGGAACTGTATTTATTGAATTATAAATTTCAAGCGCATTTTTTGCATTTATTCTATTTGTTCCTATTTTAATTGCAAAATTTGCATTATTTTTTGCTAAATTTGTTCTTTCTATAATAGATTCGTCTGTTTTAGGTTCTAATTTATCTAATTCAAATTGAATATATTTTATAACATTATTGGGTGCATTTTTCTGATTATCATCCATCGGATTTAATTTGTCATTTAATGTATTTATTATACCTAGTTGTAAATAGTCAGTACTTGTTTTAATTAATTCTGTTTTAATATTAGCAAATTGATCCCTATTAAAATCTTCACGTGGAATTGCGGCTTGACCATTAGTAACAAGAATATTATTTACTATAGATATAGTTGCATAAATAATAATACACAGAGCATAATTGATAGTATTATAAAATATATTGATAGATTGATCAACACTTTGTGAGTACTCTAATTCTTCAGCAACAGTATCTATTATAAATTTTTTAGTAACTGTATTATATATCTCTGTATTATTATTTAATCTAATTTCTAACCATTGTTTTGTTCGAGATCGTGCAGTGTTTGTATTATTTGGATATACAAAATTGTCTTGCATAAAAAAATCCTGATTTTCTGCATTTTCTGGTACATCTACTGGTGCTGGTGGTGCTGGTGGTGGTGCTGCTCCTGCTGCTCCTGCTGGTTGTAGTTGTTGTAGTAGTCCTAATGCAGGAACGTCTGCTCCTCCTGCTGCTGTGTATATTCCATTATTTAAAGAATCTCGTGAATAACAAATAATATCAGTACATAGCATATTTAAAATAGGAACAATATTATCATGATTGATTTGAACAACAGGATTAGCTATAACTGTATTAATTTGTAATATTATTGCATTTATAACATTTAAACTATAATTAAAATCACCAACAGTAACTGCTACTGGCGCACCTAGCGCATTAACAACAGCTTGAAATATCCCAGGATCAATAGTATCAGGTGCAGGTTGAGCAAGAAGAGCAGCAACAACATTAGCAATTACAAGAGGAGCGCCACCAACAGCAGCAGCAGCAGCAGCAGCAGCAGCTAAACGATTCGCAGTCTCCAAAATTGTTTTAATAATAATAGTTGTATCATTAAATAATTTATATAGGTCATCAGTTAATGTTGCCATTCTATTATTAGATTGATTAACTTTTGTTATTATATTAGATGAAGATGTTGCTTTATTAGATTCAGATATATGTATTATTTGATTTTTATATGTATCGAGAAACAAATCATAAAAATTATCACCATTAGCTTGAATATCATATTGTTTTATTATTGATTTAACAGTTGTAGATATACCTATATTAATTACATTAGCTATTGCTGGTTGACCAGTACCATTTAATATTACTTCAATAGAATCTGTAATTTGTTTCATATTAGCTCTGGTAGTATTAGCAGCTTGATCAGCAGCAGCAGCAGCAGCAGCATCAGCACCTCCAGCAGCAGCAGCAGCAGCAGCAGCATCGTCAATAGATTTAATTATTTCGTTTATATTTTTTGCACGTAATATGATATTAGAATCTTGTACAGATCTAATTATATCAATATAAATATAATTATTATATTCAGTTATATTTGTTAATGCTCCAATTATAAGACTAATATTAGTCATATTAAAAGTAGCTTGAGATTGAGTTTCAAATATTTTTTCAATAATAGTTATTGTTCTAAAAATAGATGGAACAGATCCAATATAAGGAACAATATTTTTAATAAATGAATAACCATTATTTGCAGCATTTTGAGCAATAGTAACAAGTTGTCTTGATTTTAATGCTGTATTAGATTTATTTTTATTAATAGCTTTTTTAATTTTTTGTGCAATATAATTGATTGCCAAGTTAGTATTATTACTTTTTTGATTAACTAAAGTAATCAGTTTGTCAGCTGTTATTTTTAATTTATCATCTAGTTCATTAAAACCATCTATTGCTGTAACAAAAGTATCAATTTCAGATGTTTCAACTATATTTTTAATTGATCCTAATGTTTTAATTAATTGAATATTATCAGTACCTTGTTCTACACTTTCTTTAATACTATCAGCAATTGAATCTGATAATAGTTTACCCATACCCATACCAATATCACCTACTGCAAATGTACCAGCCTCATTAAATGCAAATTCAGCAATTTCTAATTGATGAATTTTAATAATATTAGCAGCAACAGCAATAGCAGCAGCAGGAGCACTAGTAATATCATCAACAACAACAGTAATCATATTTACACTAGCTCCTGTAAAAATAGCAATTGCAATAGCAGTACCAGTCACTGCAATTATTTGTTTAACATTATTATTTATATCAATTGTATTAGATGCAATTAGATCATTTATATATTTGGTAGTGTTAGCTGCAATGACAGCAACAACTGCTGCATTTAAAAGGTTACCATTGAGAACATAAAAATTTTCAGTTGCATAAACACTACTAATTGCATTTATTATATTTTGACCTTGATTAATATTTTGATTTATTGCAGAAACAGCATTAAATGTTAGATTGTTGTTGGCAAAACTAGCAATAATATCATTACCATTAGCACCAGGAATAGCAGCAGCAGCAGCAGCAGCAGCAGCAGCAGCAGCAGCAGCAGCAGCAGCATCAGCATCACCACCAACAGCAGCAAGAGCAGCAGCAGCACCAGCATTATCTGCTCGAGCTGCTAATAGTGCTGCAATTACACCAATAATAGAATTATTATATTTTTTCAAGGGAAGATACTGTATTACATTATAAATACTAGTAATAACGTCTTCAGTATTAGCATATCTTCCAATAATAGCAACTGCTGAAGTAATTGCAGCACTGAATACTTGATTTCCGTCTATCAATTGTATTCCTAATCCAATTTCTTTTGATCTTAATATTATTTGTTTATTAATTCGTTCAGCAATATCATTATAAGGAAATCTAGCAATATCAGGTTTAATATAATCTCTTATTTTTTGATTAGTATTATTGGTAATACCAGATATAACTGATACAGTTGCAATTACAATAGCTTGACATAATCGATTTGATTGATCTGGTGCTGCTCCTGCTTCTAATAAAAATAGTGATTTTAATTCTCTAATTGCAGTAACTGCAATCATAGCAGCTCTGATATATTTTTTATCATCTAATTTATTAACAATAATAATTTCAATATTGTTTTGATCATTTGCCACTAGATCAGCTACATTTTGTGCCTTATCAGTAAATCGATCGGCAGCTAATGAAGCACGCATAGTTTTTATAGCTAATATTGCTTTTTGATCCTTATCTGTAATCTGATTAGTAATTTTTGTACTTTCTTCAAGTACATGTAATAAAACTTGCGCACTTAATATACTAATAGCACCTATAACCGGGTTGCTAATATTCGCAACAGCATTCAAATTTACTTGTATTGTATTACAAATATCAACTAATGCATAATTAATAAAATTTTGATTCATTGTTATATTATTAATGCCCAAACTAGCAGCTATCGAACATAATGCAACTATGACATAATCTTTATAATTAATAGCATTAGCAGCATTAGCAAATGCAGGCGCTGGTTGTAATTGTAATGGATTACCTAGTGCTAGTGTATAATCAAAAGCAGCACTAGCAACTTTACCAGCTTTAACACACATATTATCATCTACATTACCGGCAGTATTAATACATGCTATTATACCAGTTGCTAAAAATGAAACATCATCGCTAGTAGAAGAAATAATATAATTAGAAACATTTCTCTTAATTTTTTTAACTTCGATGATATCGGTACCAGTCGGTGGAACATCAATAATACCAGTATATTTTATTAATTTTTGTGTTCTAGTAACCATATTTTTTTGTAAACCTAATTCATTTTCTAATAAATATTTATTAATAATCGGTTGGAGTGCATTTATTAATTCATTGGTAGTTGTTGTGGCAATACATACTTGAATTCTATCATTAATTTCATTTTCTACATTTTGTAATGTCTGATCTAATGTTTTTTTAATTTTATCATTATAATCAGTTTTAATAATATCGAGAATATCACGAGCATTTTTTAGCTCTTTAGTAATCTGATCTATAATTTGATTAGGTGTATGATTATCATTATTAGCATCACCAAAATACGTATTTATTTCATTTGACACATAAAATGAAATTGCTGTACTACAACTAGCAAGAATCACAGTATGGGTTATTTCTGTAGTATTGGTAATATTATTTTGATTAAATATATAATTAGATCTATCTAGATATGCTTTAAGTGCTAATATTCGTTTCATTGATATAGCATATGCTGGACCGTCTTCGTCTCCTATAATAGATTTAATAGCAGCACCTACTGCTTGAATAACTGTATTAACAATTGTATCATCTAAATCTATACAATATTGTAATGCATCTAGTGAAATTTTTTCTTTATTTCTGATAGATACACTTATTTCATTATTAGCAGGTAATGGATTTTGGTTATTATCAATTGCAGTAATAAATGCATAGAAATCTGCTAGACGACCACCACCACCGCCACCACCACCACCACCGCCACCGCCACCACCACCGCCACCACCACCACCGCCACCACCACCGCCACCACCAACAACTAAAGCAACAACATTAATTATTGCAATAACATCATTATTGTAAGTAGAACCAACTTTCATGCCAGCAGCTATAATTGTAGCATTATAACAATTAATAGTAGCTTTGATTAGGGCTTTGATTGTGTCATTATTATCTATCAAAAAAAATCTAAAAGCAAGAAATGCTGTATAAATAATAGGATCGTTAGCTGTGCTATTATTATATGCGTTAATAGCTGCACCTGTAAAACCATATAAATTAGAATTATATGTTTTTGCAATATTAATATCAGTAATGTTATTAACAGCATCAACAGCAGCTTTATTAGCAGCAGCATCAACAATTTCTGTATTTGGAACTAGACCAAGTTTATTAATTGCTGCAGCAGTACTATATTTAGCAGTAGCAATTAATGAATCTATCGAGTCGCTAGAAATATTACCAACTAGTTTTGACAATTTTACAATATTAGAAATATTAGTAAGATCAGTACTTTGAATATCATGTATTAGATTAATAACAAATTGATTATCACCAGTTGTTTTATATATATAATAAAAATTTTTTAACAAGGTTAAAATTCTATCTTTGTTACTTATCAAATTTGGATTATCATTGAACCATAATGTTATTTTGTTATTATTTTCCTCAATAAAATACTCAAGATTTCTATCAAAATCTGTTATTTTTAATGATATTAACATTTTTAAAAAAGTTAATATTGCATCATTTACAGATCCTTTTAATTCACTTACAATTTCTAACATACTTTGTTTGAGTTCATCTTTCAGAGTGTCTAAATCTGATTTAAATTCAGTTTCTAAAATTTCTTCAAAAGTATTTAAAATTCCAGGTTTAACAGAATATTTTTGTAAAGATGTTATTTTACTATTTGCAAGATTACCTATAACTTCTTTGTAATCAATTTTATTATTACTACTTAATAATTTTTTATTAATTTCATCCTCAATAGATTTTGATATTGTTTTTGATTCTTCTGCAACTATAATTGAATTTAAATTTTTAATATTTTGTAATTGTTTATTAAAATCATTATATATTGATATTTCAGTATAGTTTGTTAGGTCAATTGCTGGCAATTCAATTGGATTTGATAAAATTTCTTTAGGTATTTTTACTCTTTGATCCTTTAATTGATAATTTGTAGGCAACGGTATTTTATCTTTTTCTAATAATTTATATTTACCCTTAAAACTTTCATTTGTATTATAATATGGAGTTGCATCTTCAATAATATCACCACTATCATAATAATTATTAGGATAAATATTATAATTAACTAATTTTTGTTCATAAAAAATTGCAGTAACATCATTTGTTATATCATTAACACTAGCTGTTTTTGGATTTGGCATTGGTATTAAACTTTTTGGTTTATAATCAGATGGACATGGTTCTATATTACTCATTGTTGCATAATGTAATACTGATAGATTTTCTTGAGTTACAGCATTAATATTTGCACCTTTATCAATTAAGTATTCAGAAATTTTATTATATTTTTTTTGTACAGCTAAATGCAAAGGTGTAATATTAAATTTGTTATAACTATTAACAGGTGCACCATTATCAATTAAATATTTAACAAGTTCAAGTTTTTTTTTTTCAGATAATTTATCATCATTTATAAGTAAAACTCTATGTAAAACACTTTCATCTTCTAATTTAACATTTAAATCTATTCTAGTTGTTAAAACAAATTTTTGTACTTCTGATATATTACCTTGATCAACATACATAAATAATTTTGTAATATCTATTGTATTTTCTTCTATAGTAGGAGCCACTATATTCGAAAATGTTTTTTTTGGTGGATTATATGATGTTTTTTTAACAGTAACAGGTTTCATTTAATATTGTAATGTATAAAAATTTTTAAATATTAATTTAATAATAAAAAAATTGATTTTTATTATTATTAGTAATTTAACAATAAAGATTAATAATTTAATAATTAAAATGATAAGTAACATGGCTATTGAGTTTTATGAAAGAGATTGCAATATGAATTTAGATCAAAATCAATTAATTATAGACCATCTTAAAAAATTAGATTATTATGAGTTATCATCTGAAAAAATGATTGAACTAAAGTTTAAAGAAAAATTTATTGAATATATGAGTACTAATGTAAATATTTGTTTTACTGATCTTAATAAAAGTTTTACTTTAGATGAGGAATACAATAATTATATTCATACTGTAAATAAACATATTAAAAACAGTGAAATGGTATCATTTATTAATAATGATACAAGTAAAATGTTTTATGATTGGATGAATAAATTTATATTAACAGAAGAGTATAAAACTACAATTAATAATATTAATGACAAATGTTCTAGATGTACTGCTCTTTCAGTATTTATTGGTACAAATAATACACAGCCTTTTTATGAAGCATTAACAGATAATGAACTATATTATTTAGGTTATTAATAATTTAATTTATTAATGATATAATTTATTAATCTGATTAAATTTAAAATAGAAAAAATTTTTTCTATTTTAAATTTAATGTCCCGAAAACTTGTATTAGATAATGTAAGCAATATAATAAATAATCAAACATCAACTACTTCTAACAATTCAGCACAAGCAACAGTCTCAGTAAAAGAAGACACATTTGCAATTAATTTTACAACAAATCAATTAATAGGTAATCATAATATATTAAATGACGTTACTATTGCAAATAGTTTAGTACTTATTAATACTAACCCTTTAAATTCTGGTTTTAATATAATTGATGTTCCTAATTTAAGACAACAAATTGGTATATATTTTCCATACAAAAAAAAAGAACCTCCAATTAGTAACAATTATGGTTTTATGGGTTTTTTAAATTATAATACTTATCCATACAGATATGAATTTATATTTTTTTTAAATACACCTGGTAGTAATATTACAAATCAATTATATTTAAATAATTATTCACCAAATATTGATTTATCACAATATTTATCACCAATTCATGCTTTAACATTTCGTGGTCAATATTTAAATTTAGAATATTTTGATTCAACAAGTTCTTCATATATTAGTTATTTATCAATTGATAATAAAAATATGTTAATTGGTAATAATATAAATATAGATATATTATCAGGTACTATATCTGGAGTTAATCTAAATATAACGGGATCTACTAAATTAAATGATTTAATAGTAAATGGTAATTTATCTGTTTTAGGTAATATACTTTTTACTACAACAACTAATCAATTAGTAGTATACGATCATACAATACTCTTAGATACATCGTTAAATAATTTAGATATATCTGGTAACTTGCAAGTACATGGTCACATAATACTCTTTGACACTTCTTTAAATAATGTTGATGTCTCTGGTAACTTGCAAGTGCATAGTCATACAATACTTTTAGATACATCGTTAAATAATTTAGATGTTGCTGGTAACTTGCAAGTGCATGGTTATACAATACTTTTAGATACATCGTTAAATAATTTAGATGTTGCTGGTAACTTGCAAGTGCATGGTCATACAATACTTTTAGATACATCGTTAAATAATTTAGA
>Ga0114958_10001377_pt1 | contig 19258 bp, 24 predicted proteins | sample C_130208_EF_Meta_FD_89577 | JGI IMG/M metagenome (GOLD analysis project Ga0114958, IMG submission 89577) | Freshwater microbial communities from Lake Croche, Canada to study carbon cycling - C_130208_EF_MetaG | ecosystem: Environmental > Aquatic > Freshwater > Lake | place: Lake Croche, Canada...
GTCAAATCAGTAAAATTATTTTAAAAATCTAAAAATCTATATCATGGCAGTTCAACGCAAAAAAACAACCAAGCTCAGTGGCCAAGCTGTGATGGGTGAAATCAAAACCTTGGCTATGCTTACTGGCGGTGTCGTAATTGGCTCCGTAGGCGGAAAAATGATTGATAAAGTATTGAATGTAGATGCTACAGCAACTGGATTCAATGTAAAGGCTATGGCTCGTCCTATTGTATTATTGGGCGTAGGCGCTGCTGGTAACTTAATGCTTAAAGACCCTAACATGAAAATGTTGGCAACAGGTGTTGGTGCAGCTGGTATGTTATCAGGGGTAAAAGTATTTCTGAAAAAAGATTTACTCGCTGGACTTTCAGACTTTAATATGTCGGGCATTGACGGATTGGGAGAGCCTGCCGTTTACCGTGAGCCAATGAATCTATCAATTGAACGCTACAACCCAGACTTGCCAGCGCTTTCATCTCCAACTTCATTTAATCCTGAAGACTATGCAAGCAACGTGGAAGGAATAGCTGAGGAAGACCTTTCATACATCGAAATCATTTAATTAATAACAATCTAAAAATTCTAAAAAATGCTAACTCTCGGACAAATCGAAAACAGTGAGTACAATTTACTTGGAGCAATGTCGGAAGACGACTTTTTGCAAGCTATAGACCTAAGTGGGCCTAATGACAGAAAGAAATTGTTTCGCAAAATGCAAACGCAATCAAAAGCTGTGGCAGCAGCCACAGGTTCACGCTCTCGTGCAGAGTTTGAAAAACGTATTTCTATGTTACCAAAAGAAATACAAATTGGATTAGCTAATCAAAGCTTGCAAGCTGTTGATACAGCTTACTACGTGGTTAAAACAATTAGTGGCTCTAAAGTCATTAAAATGTTTAAGGATGATGACAACAAAGTGGTGGGCTCTAGCAACATCTCTAGTGGTAAATTAGAAAAAGGAAATTACTTCCTGTTGTATGGCATCCACTTATTAGGTGGTACTTCTGATAAAGAAAATAATCCTGGTAGTGTAAACTTTGACATCGTTCCTGATTACTTACGTAACGGAGAATTTGAGTTCAAAGCAAACGGCACTGTGTTGGTTCCAAACACTTCATGTGAAGTTTTTCAAACCACTGGTAAGGATACTTTCAAAGGATTATTCATCCTGGACAATCCAAAAATTATCCGTGACCAACAAAGTATCGAATTGAATATTGAGTGGGCTAACAATGCACCAACCAATACTTATTTGAAAGCAATATTAAGAGGTACTGCTGTAATCAAAGCCTAATCATTAAACCTTATTTACCATGAAGAACCATAAGTTTCAGCAAATCAGAGTGCGTATTGCTGCACCAGGAGATTCTGTTCGCATCAATGCACAAACCGACAAACAATACAGCCGCATTCGTGGCATTTATGTGTCGTTGCCAAAAGGCAAATTGATTCCTGGAACTGCATTGGGCTTGAAAGTAAATAACCAAGAGGTCTTTGAAGAATTACATGAAGTTAAGTTACTCACTAGCGGTAACCAGGTGTCTCCGAATAAAAAATTCTTTTTTTTTGAAGAGCACTTGGACGCTGGTGGCAGCACCCTAGAAGGTAAATTGACCGATGGAGCTGAACCAATTATTGATGGTGCTAAAAGAGAGAACTTGCCTTACGGTTATCCGTATGAAGCAAAAATTTATTTATGGCTTTGCAATGACAAATAAGCATAGCCATGGTAAATACTCGCTACAATATCATTCGATTAAAGGTTGAGAGCCCAAAGCAAATTGTACACTTTCAACATAAGATACCAACGTATTTAAAACGTTGCACTGGTTTTTTAGTAAAGCATGTAAAAGGAATTAATTCTGAACACTGCTTGGCAGAAATTGGCTGGATAACAGCATCGTTCAATAGTTTAAAGAATGAAAATCTTGTTGCGCCTGTAAGCGTTCAAGCCATTTATGCACTAGAGGAACCTTACGGTTATCAGTCACTTGATGTTGCACTTAAACCAGGACAATTGTTGGTAGGCGTTTACATGGACACCATGGAGGAAAAAGAATTTTCACCCTATACGGTTAGTCTGTACTTGAGGTGTGTTGCTGAAAATTTCAAACCAATTGATCCTAAAATTCAATCGGTATTCAAGCAAGACATTCCTGTTAATCCTTGGCTTCGCTCGGAATTTATTTTTCAAGATGAAACCACAACGGATGATGAAATAGAACAATCCATCACAACTGAACAAGAAAATCAAGACCAGTTATGTATGACCAATTAGTATTTATTCATCAACAGCTCAAGCAACGTGAAGTTGGAATTGAATTACAACGGTTTACCAATGTTGTAACTAAGCCTGGCGTAAGCTATTATGAAGTACCTGCATACAATGAGTATTTACTACTTACCAATGCAAGTGCACTTCCTATCGGTACACGAATTATTTCAGATACCAATAGCATTGAAATTGCAGTCAGTCAAAGAACGCTAGTTGCCATGGAAGAATTCAGTGGACTTATTGCCATTGAGCTTCCAAATGAAGTACAAGAATATCCAATATTAGAATTCATACAAATAGTCAAGGAGTGAGTAAGAAAAAAATATATCATGTTATAGAGGTTAGTCAGAAGATGATTAAAACCTTTCCCAAGCAAGGGCATAACCATGTGGTGTTCAATGCTGTTTTTTATCGCAATGGTAAAAAGCTCAACGGTATTGACCAGGCAGCAGTTGAGAACTTCTCTGCCCTGGTACGCAGCTATGATAAATCTGAAAACCCCGACAAAGTAAAAGTGGAATTCAAAGACCAGGACAGTAACCTGTTGATATGGTCGAAAACTTTTGAGTGGCATGATGTAGATGATGAAATTCAAAAGCCGTTTAATGGATATGCTGGACTTGGCGAAGCGGAAGTAAATGACCTGGTACATCGCAAGTTTTCGGAAATGGAACGCAGCAAAGAACTAGAGCGCATGAGCTCCGAACTAACTAGACTGCAAGCCCTTAACGAAGAGTTGGAGTTTCAGATGCAGGACATGCAAAATAGTTTGGATGCTAAAAAGCAAGTAGAATACTATACCAACATTATTGGCATGGCGCTACCTGGACTAGCAAAGTTTTTTACCAATTCACCTATTGGAACAGCCATGAACTTTTTGGCTGGTAATGGTGAAACGGATAAAGGCATCGCAACACCAAAGCCTGACATGCAAGACCAGGGCGATGGACAACGTGATACGATATTGGAAATGATAAGTGCTTTTTGCAATACCATGACCAATCAAGAGCTAGGAACTATGTATTTGCTGCTGACTGAAATTGAAAAAGACAGAGGCAATTTGCAGCGAATCCTTCATTTTATTACGCAACCAACAACGAATTCAACAACCCCTAACAATCCGCAATAGACATGGCACATCAAGATGTATTAATTCAAGTAAAGGTCGCTAGTGACCAGGAAGCAAGGCATGTACAAAAAGCATTGCAATCCATTGCCGACAATTTTAAGGCACAGGAATTAGTGGTTATTTCTAAAAAATTAGAATTGCCACTGGTGAAACTAAAAATAAAAAGCATGTTGTAAAAACTAGAGTTATGCCAGGTACAAAAGAAAAAATAATTCAGGTAGTGCAAAGCAATCAGTCAAAGATTGTGAACGGTATTCTCGTGCTTGGTGGTATTTACATAACCTATCGCTTGGGTAAAAAAATCATTGACGGTATCAATAAAAAAGATACGCAAACAAAAGCCGATGACAGTCCCGAAGTGAGACAAGCAATGGCTTTACGCTCTGCTATGAATCCTTCAGGAATAAGCTGGATGATGAGTTTTGATACAACCAATACTAGTAGTGTTTTAGATACTGCTAAAACCATTACCAAATTAGATAGCGTAGGAACTGCCTACAAAAATTTGTATCAAAATAATCTACTCGATGATTTACAAAGTGAATTATCGACTTCCGATTATCAGAAATTCTTAACCATTATCAGTGGCAATCAAAACAAAGATGTTTCCAGTGGCGGAACAGCACCTGTGCAATATGCTAAAGCCAATCAACTGGTAGTAACAAAAAAAGAGGTGTATCTAAGAACCTCACCTGATGCAACCAATCACGGTCGCATTTACGAGATGTTCTCCAATAAAAATATTATTCGCCTTGCAAAGCCAGGTGAATTCCTGGGCTATGCCACAGGCAGACAGGCATTCGATGAAGTAAACAATGTAAAATTTATTGAAGTAGCCTATGTGATTAATGGTGCAAAAGCGCCAGCTAGTCTGAAACCAAAAAACAAACAACGGGTGAGTTATTGGGTATCGAGCTCGATAAACTACGTTGATATATTTCCCTATTACAAAAATATGTTTGATGCATATCCAGCAACGATGAGCCTTGTAGGGTGGATGAAGCCAGTGGACTATTTCACCCTTAAAGGCCTTCCTATGCCAAGGCTATTAACCAAAGTGCTTACACCTGTCTTAAACGACCGCATGGTAACGGTAAATTATGCCCAGCCCAATATGGTGCTCGGGCAACTTATTATGTCCATGGATACAGGAGAAAATCAATTCATGCAATTCAAAACCGTTGACAATACACTTCGTTGGGTTGACGGTCGCTACATCATTTTACAACAATAACCATGAGTACAAAAACAGAAAACTACGTTATCAATAATTACCCACTGGCTAAAAAAGCAGGTGAACGATTCAAAATGGATCCGTTGGTAATTCTATCACAAGGCGCTTATGAGAGTGCTTGGGGAACGTCTTCACTTTCTACCAAACACAATAATTTCTTTGGCATCACTGCCGCAGGAAAGCCCAATGAATTTTGGAAAGGTGGCGTTTACCAGGCGCAGAACCAATACAAATTAAAATTCAGAACCTATACCAGTGCTCAGGACAGCTTTTATGATTTTGCTAGGTTGATTGCTAGTAATTACAAGGCAGCACATGCATCGGCAAATGATTACAAAGCCTATGCTGATAAAATTGCGCACAGTCCGTACATATCGGAACAAAACGGTGACGACCGAAATGCTTACATGAAAGGGATTATTTCCATTTATGAAAACATACTAGACATCGCCAAAAAAAAAGTCTTCTTGTCAGAGGAGGATTCAGCTTAGGAGCTGCGGCCTTACTGTTTTTAGCAGGCAGGTACATTTATAAAAACTGGATAAAATAGTAGAGCATGGAGTTTACGCTAACGCAATTGCGAACAGGGGAAACACAAAACTTTGGAATAAAAGACCTGCTCGAATTTTTAGGAGATAAGATAAATGATGAAATAATAATGGGGAGCGAAGTGTATCGATTAAGCTCCGCTGTTAGTGTGGTCGTGGTGAATCCAGTCAACAATAGTTGCTGCAAAAAATGCCAGTTAAACTATTGTAACTGTTGGAAGCATACCAAAATGAGAAAAGATTGTGTCTGCAAAGATTACCGTTTTACCAAATGCTCACGAAACAGATGTCGATACCAAAAGAAACTATTAGATGAATATACTAACTGTACTTAAACATAAATGAAAATGAACACACAAACCCGATTGAAACTAACGCTTATAACAGCTGCATTTTTGGCGCTGGTAACCTTACTTTCTCTATTAGCAAAAATGGAAACAGTTGCCACAGCAAGTATTGCAGGCATCATGACAATTTTAACGGCCTATATATGGTCGCAAACCACTAGACCCTCAAAAGATGAATTTACTAGCGTTTCTAAACAACAAAAAAGTTCAAAACATCCTGCTGGTCATCGCAATCATATTAGCAATATGGATGCTTTGGACAAGCAATAAGAATTTGAAAAAAGACAATCAACGCTTGGTGTCCAATATGGAAACACTAGGAGCTGATTTGAAATACATACGGATTCAAAACGGTACGCTTGCTGCTCAAAGTGGTGTGCTGGAGCTTCGTTTAAAAGAGCTGCAAACACTCTTTCCAAAACAAAGTAAAAGCATACAAGACTTGGGTGTAAACCCTGCTAGGGTGCAACAGCTAAGTACTACCGTTATTGAATCCCAAAAACAAATTATAACAACACTTAGAGATAGCGTGGTTCATGATACGGTGCATGTAAGAGTGTTTAGCTACCATGACCAATGGTACACAATCAAAGGTCAGGCTATTGGAGACACACAACAGGTGCAGATTCAAAACACCGATACTTTGGTACAAGTTGTTTACAAAGGGCAAAGAGTAAAACCTTGGCTTTGGATTTTTTCGCCACGTAAGCTTGAACAAAGAGTAAGTGTGAGTAATCCCAACGCCAATATCAAATATGCGCAAGTGATACAAATACAAAAACGATGAATAAAATATTAATTGGTGCAGCAGCACTGGCGGTACTTTTAGCCTACTCTAAAAAAGGCAAACAAGATATGGACGATACCAATCCAGCCATTACGCCTGTGCAAAAACGTGAACGTACCATCACATTTTATAAAGCATAATAATGGCAACACTATCTGTACCTATACCAATGACACCTCGAGTATTTTACTCCAACATTGCTTTGCCTCAAAACAAAGCTAAGATGGCGCAGATTGCTAAAAAATATTATAAAGAAATCAAGCAAGCCGAAACATTAACCAATGTTCCTGGTGCGCTTATTTTATCAATCATATTTACAGAAAGTGCAGGAAATCCAAGTGTGATGAGTTATGTAGGTGCAGCAGGATTGATGCAATTAAAGCCACAAACGGCAAACGATGTGATATACCTGGAGAAAAAAGCTGGCAGATTAATGCCAGGAGAAATTGCAGTGATAAAAAAATATCTAGGCAATAGAATCAATGGGCCGCTTAATCAATCCTTCCTGACACATAAAATCAAGGAGAATAATTATACAGGTAATTCAGTAACACAGGCAGATATGCTCAATGCTGAATTCAATATTTTAATGGGCGCTATGTACCTGGGTATTTTAATAGACCAACATCACGAAGTAGGCGGATTAAGATTAGACAAAGCACTACTTCGCTATGCAAGGGGCTATTTCTTTAAACCAGCGGCAGGCAATGTAGAACAAGTGCTTGACCAGGTAAAAGGAAAAAGTACGGAAGCATATTCCTATGTGATAAAAATATTAGGGAAAAATGGATTACTAGAAACACAAGCATTGGTGTAATGAATCAGTTTGAGCTAAATAAAGAAATAGAACAGCTGATCCAAAAAAAGGATAAAGCAAAACAGGATTATTCTGAAAAGGATAAACAGTTTATTGCTCAGTATGAAGGTTCAGGAGGACAAGGCTCAAAAGGTGCTACTGGTGAAGGCGTACTGTATGAATTTTTTACGCCTGATTATATCTGTGAGCTGATGTGGAAACTAGCTTACCGATATGGATTTAAAGGAACAGGAACGGTGCTTGAACCTAGCGTGGGAACAGGCAAATTATTAAAAGACGCTCCCAATAAATCCAAATGTTACGCATTTGAAATCAATTCAACTTCTAGGCGCATTACTGAAATTTTGTACCCTGAAGCAAAAATATACGAAGGTTATTTTGAAACGGCATTTCTGCAAGAGCCTCGCTTTACCGCGAGACTTAAGCAGAAACTTACTTGGGTCGAGGGTTATCCTTTCTCGCTTGTGATTGGAAACCCTCCCTATGGTAAGTATAAAAATAAATACAGCAGTTATTTCACTAGGCCTAAGATGCACCAAATAGAGCTGTTTTTTATGTATCAAGGCTTACAACTTTTAAAACCAGGAGGACTAATGGTGTATTTGACAGGGAGTAATTTTCTTAGAAACGGAATTACCTACCAAAGTGAAAAGCTGGAACTAGAAAAAATCGCTAACATACTCGATGCGTATCGACTACCACCTGTATTTAAGTTTTCAAAAGTACCAACAGACATTATCGTTTTTAAACGCAAATAATTATGAAATACAATCAAGCCCATATACAACCACAAATGGTTTTTGATAAATCCACTTACCAGGATTTAGAAAGCCAAATTGATGAACTGGATGCAGAGTTTAAAGTCCGTGAAATAGAAGTCACATTTAACAAAGAGGCTTATTTTTTTGGACAAGTTTCCAGCACAGGTGATGTTACTGATTTTATCAGGGAGCGAATCCTTAAAGGCATTGAAGTACAAGAACACTTTATTGCTTTGTATCTAAACCAAGCCAATAAAATTATTGGGTATTACCACCATTCCACAGGAACAATAAATGCCACCATGGTAGATACTGAAATCGTGGCGGCTGTTGCATTAAAGACACTGGCAAAAGCAGTTATCATCTCGCACAATCATCCCAGCGGAAACTTACAACCTTCGGAAGCAGACCGTGTAATGACTAGACGAATCAAAGAAGCTTTAAAACTTTTTGATGTGGCTTTACTCGACCACGTAATCGTAACAAGAGACGGATATTTTTCTTTTGCCGAACGTGGCGAACGCTCGTTAAGTGGTATGGCTGGTGCTGATAGTAAGCTCGAACAAAAACTACGAGAAGAAATTTTACGACAATTAAAAAAAGTGACTAGTGCCAATGCGCCTAATCTTTTTGAGATGATGCAATCACCCAAAGGATATGAGCAGGTGGAACAAATGGTTATAAACAAAGTACTGCACGACCAAATGGTTCCTGCCGCTGTGATTCCTTTATTAGAAACCGAACTTGAAATGGTGTAATGGATATTACGAGCCCTAAATATCTCCGTGCACGAATTGACATGATTCGTGATGTGCTATCAAAGTCTGATGCAAAAGACTTTCATGTGGCACTGCTGCGAAACGGTGTGTTTCCAAAGGACAGAGATGAAAAGGGATTGGTTGAAATTTATGCCAAACAAAAGGATTATTCTAGCGAGCCATTAAGCTTTACTGAATTGTGCACTTTCAATACTTGGTTTGAACGGCATCCTGAAAAAGTGTGTGGCGAACAAGAAATAACCACTAGCCGTGAATTTCCGCTGACTATCAAAGGCGACAAGACCTGGATAATGAATACCATAGGTCATGCGCTTGGGGATTTTAATTTAATACTGGATTTACCAGGCGACTGGTATATCGACTACCACGACCCTGAATATGAAGATTTTTATGTGCACTATAAATGCGGCACTTATTTAATTCAGCTCTTTACGCATGGCGTGGATTATAATTTTCAAATTCAAAATGGAGACTTCTTACTGGAAAACATTAATTACCGAGAAATCAAAGATGCTAATGCCCATGCTTTACGCTTTATGCAATCGCATCCTGTGGCTGACACAAATGTTTCGGCTTTAGAAATTGAGGCATTGGCACTCGAATATGAACTACAATTAAAAAGGCTATGAGTTACTTATCAGGCATACACAACATACAAGAATTGGGCACATTAAACCCATATACCTCTACTAAAGTGAGAGGTAATGCAACTGTCATTGAGCGCATTTTAAAACAAGCTGGCGAGCTCCAAGGATTGGGCGATACCGAAGGGAAAAAGATTCCATTTTCGGACGTGGTGGCTAAATACAACAAAGGCATCACCGAACCTGAAATCAAAGCCTGGGTGTGGTACAAACGCAGAATGGGCGTTCCCATGAGTGGCTGGCAAACCTATTACCTAAAAGGTACAAGCAAAGTATTGGAGGAACAACTCTTTGACCTAGTAAAAGCTGGTGCATTATTTTACCATGCAGGCGAGCTCATGCCGTTTCCAATTTACACCTACGGTAACATGTACGACCGTTCGGTACAATTGGAAAAAGACAAAGATGATATTGAAAAACATTTTGGACAAGGTATTTGGGATTTGCATAAACAAGCCATTGACAAAGCAAAGCCTGAATTATTAACGGTAGAGAATCCCGATGAAAAAGAACGTCCGATTATTACGGCTATTTCTGATTTTGCCGTGGATCCAATTTTGTTTTATGTAACCAGTGTTCGAGAAGAATACATGGATTTAGAAAATGCCGAAGAACTTAAAAAAGTAAACGGGAAAGTTGAGCGCAAAAAAGACCGTGAAAAAATAAATATCCGTTTTGACGGTGAAGCAAAGTTTACGCTGCAACATGTATTTGTAAAATGGCTGTTTACTTTAAACGCTGATACCGACTTTGAAAAAAGCTCGGCTATTGACATTGCAGATTATTATCTAGCCAACAGGCAACTAAGAGACGATAAACTTTCCAAGGAAGAAAAGGCTGAACTCAAAGCCAATGCTCGTATTGAAGGAGAAAAACTTTTCTCTAAATTCTTGCATGAGGTGCTTGCCTTTGACGACCAGCAGAAACTTAACTATGCCTGGAACAGAATGTACAATGGGCAGTCGGATATAAACTATTCCAAAGTGCCAATTGGCTTTGAATGCTCCGCTAGGTTCAAATCGGGTATTCTACAAATCACCGACATACAACGAGAAGGTGTGGCATTTATGGAAGCCATGGGTTCGGGCATTAATGCCTTTGATGTGGGTGTGGGTAAAACCATGACCGCCATTGTGAACCTGGCACATAATCTGTATTCGGGAAAATGCAAGCGACCAATTGTAGTGGTTCCAAAACCTACTTACAAAAAGTGGATGAATGAAATCATTGGCTTTACCGATAAAAAAACAGGCGAGTTTGTTTCAGGCGTATTATCACATACAGGCATTACCGTAAACGATTGGTTCAACCTGGGAACTGATATTGTAGATAAGATTAACCTTAGTGCAGCTGTTCCTGAACGCTCTATCACCATGGTGACTTACGAAGGCTTTAAACGCCTGGGCTTTGGTGAATCTGTTTCGGATGAGCTGTTTACAGAACTTGTGAATATATTGGGTCAGAGCAAAGAGAAATCGAGCCGTGATAAAGAAATTGAATACCAAAAATTCAGAGAAATGATTGGCGTGGGGCTTAAAAATTCTATTGCCGATATTGATGTGCTGGGTTTTGATTATGCGGTTATAGATGAAGCGCACCGTTGTAAAAATGTTTTTTCATCTGTAAAGAGTGATGATGATGGCAACAAACGATACAACATTCAATCGGCAACTTCTGAAACTGGACAAAAAGCCTTTTTGATTCTAAGTTTTATTCAGCGCAAGTATGGCAGAAATACGATGTTGCTCACAGCAACACCGTTTTCAAATTCACCACTAGAAATTTATTCCATGCTTTCCCTTGTAGCGTATGATTCGCTTCGAGATAACGGCATTGTTAACCTCGATACCTTCTTTGATTTATTTGTGCTACCAACCGTGGAATGGGCAGCCAATTACAAAGAGGAAATTGTAGAAAAAGAAGTGATTAAAAGCTTTACCAATAGAAGGATTTTACAGAAGCTAATCTACAACCACATCTTATACAAAACAGGAGAGGAAGCTGGCGTGGTTCGTCCCAAAAAAATCAACCTGCCCCTATTGTATAGTTTTGAAAATGCTAAAGAGCGATTGCCACAAGACAAGCAAGTGCTAACTTATATCAACATGACCCCAAAGCAAAGGGAGAATCAAAATGGTATTGTAGCCATGGCAAAAAGTTCTACCCAGGGCAAGCTCGACATGGGTAACTTATTTCGTGCACTAGCTTATAGTTTAGACAATGCGCTTTCACCATACTTGTTAAATGGAACTCCCGAGGACTATAAGGATTTTGTAGAACAAAGTCCAAAGATTGCCTATGTAATGGACTGTATCAAATCGGTAAAGTCTTGGCATGAAGAGCATGAGGAAACTGCCAGCGGCCAGGTGATTTACATGAACCGTGGCAAAATGTTTTTTCCACTGATTAAAGAATACCTGGAAAAAGAAGTAGGCTATCAGCGAGGCGTAATGTACGATAAAGTAAAAGTGGATGAAGTGGAAATCATATCCTCTGAAATCAATGACACTCGAAAAGAAACAATTAAAGAAGCGTTCCTGGATGGTGTGGTAAAAATCATTATTGGTACTGCAACTATTCGTGAAGGGATAGATTTACAAAAACGAGGAACGGTTATTTACAACTGTTACCCTGAATGGAACCCAACAGATATTCGACAGCTCGAAGGTAGAATATGGCGACAAGGAAATCAGTTTCAGTATGTGCGCATTGTAATGCCACTAGTGCAGGATAGTATGGACGTGTTTGTATTTCAAAAGCTGGAAGAAAAAACTTCACGTATCAATGATATTTGGTTTAGAGGCGACCGTGGAAATGTGCTGGATTTAGAAAGCATGGATCCCGAAGAAATTAAACTGGCACTGATTACCGATGTTGACCGATTGGTAAAAATGTTTTTTGACCAAGCCAAAGAACAACTCAACCGTGACTATAAGAAAATTACTTTGGCTATTGATGCCATTAAGGAAGTGCAACGTGATATTGTGGACTATAAACTCTACCGTGAAAAATCATTGGAAGCGGTACGAACTTTTAATACCTCATTATTGGCATCCACCTTTTTGGCAGAAACACCAAAGGTGAGCGAAGATGGCGAAGTAATTAATAAGCAGTCCAAAAAAGCAAAGGAACTAAAAGAAGAAATTGATTTAGTCCTTAATTCCAGCGAACAACAAGACAAGGACATAATTTCATTAGGACGAAAAATTGAAAGCTCATATCCGCTGCTGGGAATCTATTTTTCTAACCGTTACTATTTCAGTTATTTCAAAGAATATGTGAGTAAGGTGCGAAAAACAGAACGTACCATTTTAAAGCCGAAAGGTTACTCTCTCAACAGTGATTTAACTCCTGTAACAGCACAATATGAAGCAGACAAGCAAAATATATTGGCACAAGCAGAACTCTATAAAGGCGAACAAGACTCACCTAAATGGGCAGAGCTTAAAGTAGAAATACAAGCCAAAAAATCAGCTCTCCAGGTAGAAGGTAGAAGTGCACAAAGCCGAGCCACAGAATTTGACCGCTTGAACTATTTGCTAGAATTCCGTACCAATTTGACCCCCTCGAATACAACAGAAACTTCCACAATCAGTGAGCTTGAATTAGAAGCCCTGGCATTGGAAATAGAACTTGAACTTATAAATTTTTAAACCATGCTCAATACAAATAACTACTTCCAAAAATCACAAAGCATAGACTGGGAATCATTACCCGAAGCGCTTTCCAAAGGGAATAAACTCGTTGAAGGTGCATCTCAAAACAACTGGGCTGCCTACAATTCTAATGAAAACATCAAACGTGTTGTAGATGCTTATTTTCAGAAATTATCAGATTACCTGGAAAAAAATCCAAGTGCACCAACTCAAAAATCAATGCCTGCAAAAGTGGTAAAGGCAGAACCAAAAACTGCATCACCAGCAAAGCCTGCGCCAGCACAAAAGAAAGTTCCAGAGAAAAAAGCAGCAGCAGAAAAAGAGGAATACGATAGTGAAGATGTGGAGCATATAGATACTGATGTGCAGTTTATCAAACGCTATGCAACCATGCACGGTAAAGTAAAATCACAAGCGCAAATTTTAACCTTGATTCACAGTTTACAAAAAGCAATCCTGGAGCGTAGAATTAAAAAAGATTCTCCTTATGCCAAGGAAATCGAGATGATGCAAAACCAACTGATTGGTTGCTATGAAAAAATGGGCGACATGGCAGAAATTAAAATAGACAGCAAAAACCTGAAACGCTATTTGCAAATTGCGCACAGCCAGGAAGGAATGTTATCTGTTGCTTTACTTAAAGCCTATGTAGCTCTAAATGGAAAACGTGATATAAAAGATAAAGCAGAACGCTTATTCAACCGCATCAAAAAAGCCGTAGAACAAGGCAAAATTACTAAGTCGGATAAGTACGCCAACAAGCTAAATGAGGCGTTTGGGACGCTGAAAAATTATATTGACGGCAATCCTGCAATGCTTACCATTAATAAAACACAGCTTAATGGGCTCATGGGTATTTTGGGAGAAGACCTATTTCAAAAAAAAAGTTTAAACGGATATGATGACGACAATGGAATGATTGTGAGTTCAGGCGAATTACTTGCCATGGACTTTCAAACTATTGGGCTCAAAGGGAAATACAAAGAACTGATTGGTGATCCAAGTGTGGGATTTACAGCAATGGTTTATGGATTGCCTAAAAGTGGTAAATCAACCATGTGTTTGGACTTTGCCAATTACTTGGCAACTCACCACGGTAAAGTGTTATTCTGCGCAGTAGAAGAGGGCTTTGGTTACACGCTAAAAGAAAAGATAGAACGATTAAAAGCGCATCACTCCAATTTATATATTACCGACCGTGTGCCTGAAAATATATCCGACTTTGATTTTGTATTTATTGACAGTGTTTCTAAAGCTGGAATGGATGTAAACGATATTGACCAAATTAGAAAATTGCATCCCAACACCTCATTCATATTTATATACCACACTACCAAGGAAGGAAAATTCAAAGGCGTGAATGAACACGCCCATGAAGTAGATGTAATTGTGCAAGTTGACAAAGGGAAAGCCACTTCCACAGGCAGGTTTAATGCTGGCGGAAGTATGGATATTTAATCTCGCTTATTTGAATTTTACCGCAGTGCCATACATTTGAAGATAGAAATATTGAAAACCATTAGTATCCAAATCTAAGTCTTGGCGCATGGAAACTATGGCATCGGCTTGTAATATTGATGCTCTTGATTTCAACTCTTGCACTGCAATAAAAAATGCTTTGTCAAAATCATTTTGACCAGCTGAAAATTCGCCCCAAAGAACACCCCAGTCGGCACGCTCTTTTGTTAAAAGTGATTCCTTTTTAAGGTTTTCAATTTCACCTTTATATTTTTTTATTAGCGTTCCTAACTGACTACCAAATAATCCTTTATTAGAAACTGAAAAGTAAACTGGGCCTAAAATTTCATAATCATTTTTTAGGTCTCCTGTGGTAACAATAATTTTATTAGACATAAATGTTTGTTTTAAATATCCGCAAAATAACTCAATGTTTTTGCCAAATGAGGTCAATCGTTTGGATAGCTTAAATCATTTGACTTTATTTGTCAAAATATTTATCAACATGTTTAATCAGAATAGAATATACAGGCTATTTCAGCTGATAAATTACCTAAAGGCAAGACCAGCGAAAACGGTGCGCAGTATCGAGACATTCCTAGATACTTCCGAAAGAACGGTATATCGTTACCTCGATTTGTTGAAAGACCTTGGCTTCAATATTGAGAAAGACAGCAACAACAAAATATTTATCTCTGTTTCTTCAGACATTGACCTCATTCCTTTTACACCACAGGAAGCGGACTACCTCAAAAAACTCATTTTATCTAGTGGCAAGAAAAATCAATTGGCACAAAGTGTTTTGCAAAAAGTACAGCAGTCTAGCGAAATACAATTAGGAGCCGATAGTTTGTTCAAAGCGCACCTGGCAAAAATTGTGGAGCAAATTTCAGTGGCAATCATAGAAGGAAAACAGCTTTTAATAAAAGGGTACAGTTCTGCCAACAGTCAAAGTATTTCCGATCGTTTGGTAGAGCCTACTTGCTTTACCGATAATTACGATGCCGTTTCTGCCTTTGAAATAAAAACAAGGCTTAACAAGTATTTCAATATTGAGCGAATGGCTAGCGTTGAAGTATTAGAAACTCCGATGAAGCATGAAGCACAGCACGAATTCCACAAGCCTGATATTTTTGGTTTCCAAGGCAAGAGCATGAATAAGGAAATTGAATTGCAAATGACTATGAGGGCTTACCTGGTATTTAAAGAAGAATACCCCATGAGTGCTGCATTTATCAAGCAAATTCCCGATACTGGAAAGTATTATTTCAAAGCAAATGTGCAGAGCTATAAAGCACCTGGACGTTTTGTAATGGGATTTTTAGAGGAAGTAAAAGTGGTAGGCTCAAAAGAATTTATACGGTACATTCAGCGAGTGGTGCAAAGAAACACGTAGTTATTTTTTGCGCCTGTATTTACCCCTAGTGTGGTAATAATACCTGGAACGGTTTTGGTTTTTTATAGCGTTTTTATTCGTGCTTACAGGCATACGTACATGACCTTTTCTGAACTTGCCTTTGTAATCAATGCTAGGTTTTACATACACTGCCTTTTTACCTGTTCCTGAATCATTGCTATTGCCACAAGCCGAGAGCAGAATGAATAGGAAAGCTATTAAAAAGTAACGCAGCTTCATGCAATACAAATTTTCCATACCACAAAAGCCAAAGCAATTGGCATACTTAATAAAAACACCACACTCACCAAGCAGCCTCTACTGGTTTTGTTATACACTTTATTATACAAAGCTTTCTTAGGGTCGGTTATCCAGCCCATGCCTCTAGGTGCTTTAAAACCCAGGTTGTGACGAATGATGCGCTTTACCGAGGTACGAGCTGCAATTCGTTTATTAAGATTTGGTATGCGAAATCCGAATTTCATTTATATATATTCTAATTGTTTGTCAAAAGCTTGTTGAATTAATTCCATGACATCATCAAGTTCATTGATATTTGAAATGCCAACTTCCACATCGCCATTGCCCCAGCGGCCTAGTCCTGAAACATCTTTACACAATCCTTTTGGATCAATCATGTCGGGATAATCAATATTTAGAGATAGTCTCAGTCTTACCTTTTGTGGAACTATGTCAACAAAATTTGTGGATGATTTAAAAGCGATATAAAGTTTTTTGTATTCCTCTTTTACCGAAGAATCAATATTTAAAATTCGTTTCTTTAAGGCATGGTACAAATCAAGCATGTCACCTTTTAAGTGCTCATACTGCTCGATAGAATATACTGTGGTTGTTTTCTCCTCGGTACTATATTTATCTAAAATCTCTTGAGATAAATTTGGTGCAAACCATATTTGACGTGCCTTTTCAGCTAGTTCTTTAGCTCTAGCTTCAATATTTTCAGCATTCCAAATATCAACCTTTCTTAAAAAATCATTCAAGCGAATTGGCGAATCATTAAAGCCGCCTTCCATAGTTTTCTTTTGAGAAAATGGTTTATCACTTAATTCAGAATTATAGCCTGTAAGTGTAAGATTACCCAATGAATGCAAGTACTTAGATTGTACTTCTTTCCAATCTTCACCCAGCATTTTTTGCCATTCGTTAGACAATTCAGGGTTTTGAGGTATGATATGCTCAATGGTATAATCGTCTACGTTTACAAATTCTTTACGCTTATAATTTTCTAATTTGCTTAACATGTAATTTCTATTACGGAAATTATATACTTCTTTAACCACAATTTCCTTTTCAAATTCTGTGTCAGTTGGAAACCTTTTATAACTATCCAATATCTGAAATGCAGCTTTTACACCTTCTAAATAATCTGTTTTTTGAATTGCTTTGTATATTGTTGCAAAGGTTTTATTCATGCTGTTTGTCGGAATGCCACAAATGGCTCTACGGAAAACATAATTTTCTACCAGGCTAATGATTTGCTTAAACTCATCATTTGTAATTGTGCCTGTTTCGAAGTCGTTATATACAGGTAAAAGGAATGGATAACAAACATCAACCTTTAATTTGCTAATATTTTTAAAGCCTTTTTGAAGTTCAGCATCAGGCTCTTTATGCAAAACCATATTTACATAATAGCCCGAAAACTTATAAATATCTTGAACAACTTCTGTTATGGTATCAGGAGCTTTGCTGCTAGATGCGTAGGTTTTAAAGCTATCATAAACACGGTCGATACGTGGAATGGTTCCAGTTTTTACTGAAAGGTAATCACGCATAAACCAATCAAATGAAGCAGTGTACTCATTGCCATAGCTCTGCTCCATTGGGTACCAGTACTTTTCATAAAGTTCGGTTTGAAGTTTTATTTCTTGCCCCATTAGAATATAATTTCTAATCAAATCGGCTTGGGATAAATCTAATCCTGTACTATTTAAACTTTCAAAAATTAATTGAGGATTGTCTTTGTCTTTTTCTAAAGCTACATCAACAATAAATAGACGCATGATACCATTGTATATATCTACTGCATTTTCTGCGTTTATCTTTTCTTTAAAAAACTTAAAATTATCAGCCACACGTAATGAAGCATCGCTTCCAAGCGGAACCCCTTTGATAATGTTTATTAGAGAATCTTTGTCTCTACGTGTAAGCAATAGTTTATACCTTAATTCTCCTTCTTCTTCAGCATTTAACAAATAGTAGTTTTGCAGTTTGGTAAAATTCGTATCTATATCTACTTGATTATCTCTAACAAATTCTGCCAATGCAGCAATCATTATAGAAATGGTAGTAAGGCGTTGCTGTCCATCTATTACCAATAATTTTGGTACATCAGAAACCGTATGTATGCTCTCTTGAAAATAAACTACTGAGCCAATAAAATGACCAGGGGAACTACCGTCCTTACTGATTCGTAAAATATCATTGAACAGCTTATTGCATTGTGCAATTTGCCAGCTGTATGTGCGCTGATAAATTGGTATTACAAATTGCTTTGGCCCTTTTATTACGGTGAGAAAATTTGCTGAAGATGCTTTCATAATGTTATTTTAAAGTTTCTTTTAACCCTTCTTTTAATAGTTCTAAGAATGTACTATTACGTGACTTTGCGTCAAGAATTAGGGAATCAAATGAAATTAAATTTATACCAATAGGCACTTTAATTTCGGGTTTATCTTTATCTGGAATTATGTTTGATTCTTTATAAAAATATTTGCCTTCTGAATATACTTCCAAATATTCTTCCTCTTTTAGTGCTCGTACAAATTCATCATCAAAATCTATTATACCATAAAACCATATTCTTTGAATTCTATCAGGATAATGTTGTAATAGCTTCCGTGCTCTTTGTTTTAATTGACTAACCAATTCTTCCTTTTTAGCCAACTTTAATCCTAATTTTTTTAATTCAACTATAACAACATCAAGTTTTTCAGCACCACCTTCATTTGGATTATTTGAAAAAACTATAGCGATATCAGGTCTGCTTTGATCAGCTTCAATAAGTTCTTCATCCAACGAAATCTCTTTTAATAGATTTGTCATTTCCAAATCACTTAAAATTGTTGTGTAGGACATATATTTATCATCTAATAACCATGCATTGTTATTATAAACATCATTTAGTTTATTGCCATTTTTTAAATGAGTTCGCATAGGAACAATTAGATTGTGAATTGATGCTTCTGAATTACTATGGTCGATTTCTCCAATTTTATCAATAATGATATTTCGATACAACACATATTCAGTTAACAATCTCGCAGAAATATCAAGCGATTTTTCATACTGTGTGTCTGTAAGATGAGATGCTTCTAGAATTTCTTTTTGGGCCTTAAAAAAAATACTTTGTGCACTTTCTAATGTTTCAGTTCTATCAATTAATCCAACGGCTTCTTCATTAAAA
>Ga0114958_10001379_pt1 | contig 19256 bp, 19 predicted proteins | sample C_130208_EF_Meta_FD_89577 | JGI IMG/M metagenome (GOLD analysis project Ga0114958, IMG submission 89577) | Freshwater microbial communities from Lake Croche, Canada to study carbon cycling - C_130208_EF_MetaG | ecosystem: Environmental > Aquatic > Freshwater > Lake | place: Lake Croche, Canada...
TCCCGCTTGAACTCATTCGCGAACTTGATGCTGCACGTCTGGTTATCCGCAGTGAAGAACATATGGAATCGGGATTAGGCCATATCGTCGAAGCCCTCGGATTACATGAAGTGCAATTCGGAATTGGCAAGGTTGCCTGGCTAGATATCGGTCCCAAAGACCTCAATAAGGCTTACATGCTCAAGCAACTCTGCACCCGCCTTGATTTGAATCCAGCCCGATCAATCGCGATTGGTGATGGCGACAACGACACTCGCATGCTGGAGTGGGCCGGCCTTGGTGTTGCCATGGGTCACGCGAGTGATCATGTGAAGACTTTTGCCGATGCTGTTACCCATGAGGAGCCTGGCATTGGTGTCGCTGAAGTTCTCGAAGCGGTTGCTAACCGCGCCAGTTAGCACGACAGTTTCCACATCCGTCAGCTCAAGGAGATGCCATGAAGTTAACCCGCATAATCGCACTCACTTCGGTCGCAACCCTGGCCTTGCTTGGCGTGACATTCAATTCAGCGCAAGCCACCACCTGCGCTGTCACCAAGAATCAGAACGGCACGATTAGCGGTGTCTTGTGTGCAAACGGGCAGCCAAATGAGAAGGCGAAAAGTTATCTGCGGGCCGCAACACCGGCAATAATGAAGCTCACGGCTCAGCCACCTATCACCAAAATTAAGACGGCAATGTGCACTGACTCCACCACTTCAAAAGCCACGAACCCGATGTTGGCTAACGCGGTGATCTATCAGGCTGCTCAATTCAAGTGGACCAGGGCAACGCTAAATCAAGTCGATGCGCTCTTCGTGAGTGGCAACTACTGCAAGTAAGGAATGGTCGCGCGCGTGCAAAGGTTCAGTGGCCTGCACTGCGATCAAGGGTCAACCAATGCGCCGGCAACAAATCTTGCGTCTGAAGCTCGCGACTTGTAAACCAAGGCCTAGGCGCCACAACCACTCGATCTGGTCCGGCAATCCAGGCTCCCCACCACCCAAAAGAACTGTTACTAATGACAAACCCTGATGCCTGGGATAAACGGGCAAGCACATTCATGGGTGCCTCGTCTGGTAGCGCCAAATCAACGCATGCGTTCGGCAAAGCCTTCGCGAACTCTTCAGCAGTGTTTTGATCGTCACTGAAAATTACTGCTGGAAGGTCGCCAACCAAACCTCGAGTGATCTCCAGACCTCTGCGGTAATAATCAAAATCACAGATTCCGTGGAATTCATGCGTATACGGATCGAGGTAATCTCCACGCCGAACTTGAATGCCTATGAACTTTGAATCCTGCAGCCCTGCAACGTCAACTGGTGACTTAAACGCAGTCTTGATCGAGGTACGAACTTGATCTGCTATCGAGACAAAATACTTTTCCGATTGAAAATACCCGCGCAATGCAAGCCCTGATACGACATGTTGAATGCCCTCGTCATAAGCGAATGAACGCTCAGTAAATGCAAACCTCACTGGCTGTTCGCCACTTTGAACAACGTGATCTGAAAGCAATCCATCCAATGCAAAATTCCGAAGGGTCGAGTGACGAATGAAGTCGCTGGTGTTCAGCTCTAGGGTGACTCCAAGCCTGGTTGCAACTTCTAGCCCGACTGCATAGCCGAAGAGTTGATTACCTAATCCGCCTTGCAGCACTACCGACACTGCATGATTCAAGTTTTGTTCACTAGCGCTTGCCGAGATAGCAGAACGCTCCTGACTATCTTCACCTGCAGGCAAATGATCTTCAGTCATAACAGGCTCTAGGCCTTGAGGCCATCTTTGAAAGCTTCATCAAGTGCTGAGCGCCACTCGCGCATGGGTTCAAGTCCTGCCGCGGCCCAAGCATCATGCCCAAGCACTGAATATGCGGGACGAGGAGCCGGGCGCACAAATGAAGCGGAATCAGTTGGAAGCACCCGCGCGGGATCAGCGCCAGCATCTTCAAAGACAGCCTGCGCAAATTCAAACCAGGAAGCCACTCCAGAGTTGGTGCCATGGAAGGTTCCAGCAACTGGTTTGGCATCAATTAATGCGATGAGTTGATGTGCGAGATCGCGAGCGTAGGTGGGTTGACCAACCTGATCGGTCACAACAGAAACGGTGTCGCGCTCTGCCAACAACTTCAACATGGTCTTAGGAAAGTTATTTCCATTGATTCCATACAGCCAAGCAGTGCGCACGATGTAATGCGAATCAGGTAAGACTTTCTGTACGGCAAGTTCACCAGCAAGTTTGGTGCGGCCATAAGCAGTTAACGGTGCTGGCTCGTCGGATTCGGAATATGGAGACGAAGCGTCGCCGGCAAACACATAGTCGGTGGAAATCTGCACCATCCATGCACCAATTTCGGCACAAGCCAACGCAAGAAGTTCTGGCCCGACTCCATTTGCCCGAAGGGCGGCAGCTTCGTTGGATTCTGCATCATCAACCGCTGTCCAAGCGGCGCAGTTGATCACTACCGTCGGTTCGAAAAGTGAAAAAGCCGTTGCAATCGAACCACTTTGAGTGATGTCAATGCCCGGGCGATCAACACCCATCACTGGCGTGCCGCGCGAACCAAGAATTGAAACGAGTTCAGAACCCAACTGCCCCAAGGAGCCAGTGACCAAAACGCGCATTACTTCAACTCAGCCTTTGCCTTCAGCGGGCGCCACCAAGCTTCATTTGCTTTGTACCAAGCAACAGTTTCAGCTAGCCCTTCAGCAAACTTATGCTGCGGTTCATAACCCATGGCGCGAAGCTTTGAATCATCAACGGAGTAGCGGCGGTCGTGGCCCTTGCGATCTTCAACAGGCAACACGCTTGACCAATCTGCGCCCATTGATTCAAGTACTTGCTCCGTGAGTTCGCGATTCGTGAGTTCTAGCCCGCCACCGATGTTGTAACTCTGGCCAGCCTCGCCCTTGGCAACAACGATTGCGATGCCGCGGCAGTGATCGTCAACATGTAGCCAGTCGCGCACATTGAGGCCATCGCCATACAGCGGCACTTTGCCACCATCGATCAAATTCGTAACAAACAGCGGAATGACCTTTTCTGGGAACTGGAAAGGTCCGTAGTTATTCGAGCAGCGAGTGGAAGAAATATTCAAGCCATAGGTCACGTGATAGGCGCGCACCAACATTTCTGCTGCAGCTTTGGCTGCTGAATATGGTGAGTTAGGAATCAACGGCTCTGCTTCAGTCCAAGAACCTTCATCGATTGAGCCGTAGACCTCATCGGTGCCGATATGAACTGTGCGCGGAATGCCGTGGCGTAGGCACGCATCAAAAAGTGTTTGCGCACCAACAACATTGGTCACCAGGAAAGCCTGTGGGCCACTGATCGAACGGTCCACGTGAGTCTCGGCTGCAAAGTTCACCACAACGTCGTGGCCTGGAAGCACCTGATCGAGCAATGCGCCGTCGCAGATGTCGCCTTGCACGAATGTGTAGCGCGGGTCTGACGAAACGGACGCGAGGTTTTCTAGGTTGCCTGCGTAGGTCAACTTGTCGTAGACGGTTACGCCAGTGACATCGTCACTGTATGAGCCGGCAAGGAGTTCGCGCACATAGTGCGAGCCAATGAAGCCAGCGGCTCCTGTTACGAAATAACGCACGTTAGTTTCCCTTCAATTTTCGCAGCCACTCATTGGCTTCTGCGAAATCTGCATCAGTCACGCCGGCGCGCAACACAGGTTCTTTGCCATCGTGGCGTGGGTATGAACCCAGGTAGCGCACATCTAGACACACGCGATGCAAGCCCATAAGTGCTTCGGCAACTCGTGCATCCGATACGTGTCCTTCAATATCGACACTGAAGTAATAGTCGCCCAAAGCTTTGCGCGTTGGACGCGATTCGATGCGTGTCATGTTCACGCCGCGCACTGAGAACTCATTCAGGATTGCCAGCAGCGCGCCTGGTTGATCGTGATGAATGTAAAGCGCAAGTGTCGTCTTATCTGCACCTGTTGCTGCAGGAACAACACCAGCTTGAGCAACCAACACAAAGCGGGTGTGGGCATCAGAAGTATCGCCAATATCTGAGGCCAACACGTCAAGGTCATAAATCTCAGCTGCAATTTCTTGACACACCGCAGCGTCATAATTGCGTTCTGAATCAAGGAGTCCTTGGGCAGCGCCAGCCGTGGAAAGTGCAGGTAATACAACGACTTCTGGCAAGTTCGCACCTAGCCAACCGCGCACCTGCGCATGGGCATGTGGATGAGTCGCGATACGAGTAATCGAGGCAAGTGCAACTCCACGAGGTGCGACCAGTGCAAAGGTCACAGCCAAAACAACCTCGTCAACGATCACCAAACCACTGTCGGTCGACAATTCATCGAGAGTGAGCGGCACAGATCCTTCAACAGAGTTTTCCATTGGCACAAGTGCCTGATCTGCAGAACCGTCGCGCACCATTTCAAGTGCGGCATACACCGAGATAGCTGGAACGAGTTCTGCGTTTGTGGCCGAAGGCATCGTGCGAAGGGCAGCCTCGGCGAACGTGCCGCGAGGTCCTAGGAATGCAATACGAGTCACGAGCCGCCTCTGTTCTTTGCCAACTTCAGTGATTCGGATTCTTCCGGAGAAAGTTCAATATCTGATTTACCAGCACTGATGCCCTTGATGTAGGTGCGAGTTTCGGTGCGTCCATGAATGGAGGTCAACACGATGCCATCACCAGAGTCATCGATCATGGCTGCTGAGAACGAGAAGCGGCCACCAAGATCACCGAAGGCGTCGTATCGAACAACTGACACGTGCCGAAGGGCTTGGGCCAGTTCGTTGCGAGTGTGAGTCAGAGTGCGATCTAAATCGGCCACATCGTCGCGAAGGTCATGAAATTCGGAGATCGTGCGAGCTACGACGTCCACGAAGGTGTCTCGCCCCTCGGAGGCGCCGAGCAAAGCTAGCGAACGATGAATATGTGAGAGGCGAACCAGCGCGAAAGCGCCAATTCCGATGCCGACCAACCCGAAAACCAGTGCAACGATCACGAGGACGCTTAGGGCACTCGTGTCGATGTTCACTGCGAAATTCTACGGCCTGTCAGGGGCAAGTTGGGCCTCGCGGATCGCCCAAGGCTGTGAGTCGTAAATAAGGCCTAGCAAAGGCTAGAATTCAGGCTTATTATTGCCTCTATGCAAACCCTGCCCATTTCAAAAGTTAAAGACCGACTCAACGAGCTCGTTGATGCTGCAGCACTAACCCACGAGCACATCATTATTACGAAAAATGGATCCCCTGCTGCAGTGCTCATTGGTGCAGCGCAATGGGAAGAACTCCAGGAAACCTTGTTTTGGCTAAGTCAGCCTGGGATCCGCGAATCCTTGAATGAGTCACGGGCAGATATTGGCGACGGACGGTTTTCCACAGAAGAAGAAATTCGCAATCGATTTAACGTGCCAGCGCGCCCATGATCATCACGTGGAGTACAAAGTGATGGTCTCAGCGCGAGCTATTCGGGACCTCGACGCAATTCCGCCACGGATCGTGCCGGCAATCATTGAATTCATTTACGGGGATCTAGCAAAAGCTCCCCTGCGTGTAGGCAAGCCCCTCATGCGTGAACTCGACGGCTATCTCGGTGCTCATCGCGGTAGCTATCGCGTGCTGTTTGAGATTGACGGCGAAACCATCAAGATCGCGCGTATCGCCCATCGGGCAGACGTGTATCGCTGAACAAAGGCAACCACGCTTAGCGCAGTGTTACCTGACGAGTAGTCAGCAGTGAACGAGCCCGACGTTCAGCGTCGGTAAGTGGCGTTGACTCTGCCAGGGCCGCATTGAGACGACTCAAGAATTCTGCAGCTGGTGTTTCGCAGGCGGCAGCACCAAAGCCCAAAGGCAAGTCCCAAACCGGAACCACGATGCCGTGAGCGCGGAACATGCCCACAAGCTTGGTTCCCTCACCCAGCGAGCTCTGACCCGCAGAATCTAGTCGAGCAACAGCGTTGAGCAGCGCTTCTTCAGCAACGGGCATCGCCCAGCGAAGGTGCTCCTTTTCGCCGATCTGGCACCAATAAGCCGCATCTACGGAATTCAGGCGAACGGTGGGATGTGCGTAAGCACTGGCACGATCAAGGGACGCCCGAGTTTCCTCGTCCATATCTTTTACGTCGCTCCAGAAATCAAAACTTGTGTGAACGGTGACGTCCAGCGGAACTGAACCGTCGATCAAATCCTGCAGGCGAAGTGAGCTTGTGACATCGCGAGGAACATCAACAGGGGTGCCTGGCTCGGTATCCAACGCGAGTGCCAGCACTCGAGCCAAGTCACGGCTGGCGTTTCCTGAACTGGTGTTGACCTGAAGGCCAAGAAGGATTTCGCCATCCATTCGCACAAGCGCGGGGTAGGCCATTGGCAGCACGGTGGCCAAGGTGACCCGACGATCGCCTGCTGGTTTGCCGGAGGCCGACACTGCATCTGAGCGCAACGTCAATGGAGCAGTGGCTGAAGGCACGAGTTCACGAAGCGCCACGAGGTCGCATTCAGAAGCAAAGCCTTCGAAGGGGCGCGTGGTTTCAACAACCTCTTCGACCTTGCCGTGGCAGGCCTTGTAGCGGCGTCCGGAGCCACAAGGGCACGGCTCGCGCATTCCCACAACAGGAACGACCCCGTCAGTAGCGATTGCAGCAGAGTCGACGCGAACTTTTTTCTTGGCCATGCGGTGAACCTTAGGCAACAGGGGTCACGAGTGCGCGCACCATCCCGGGCTTATCGCTGATGATGGCGTCGACGCCCAGCGATAAACACAGCATTACTTGCTCGGCGGTGTTCACTGTCCACACGTGCACTTGCCCGCCTCGCGCATGAACAGCAGCGACATATTGCGGGTGCAAACCAAGTGCCTCAATCGATATCCCAGCAATAGTTGCCGAGCCCGGCAACTCACCAGTGAGTCGATGCTTGGGAATCTTGTTCATCAGAAAAACTGTCGGAACTTCTGGCGCTAACTCATTCATTCGAGTCACTGCCATCTGACTGAACGACATCATGCGCACACGTTCTGAATTCAATAAACCGAAATGACGAAGCTCATCAACCAACGTCATTTCCACATATTTACCAAAGCGGGTGGGGTGTTTGGTTTCAATTGAAAACGACAAGGTCGGTGAGGCTTCAAGCATGGATGCAAGGAGTACCCGAAGAGTTAATACCGATCGACGTTCATCAAGGGATGAGTTGCGTTGCCAGGATTCACTTTCGGGTGCCGAGAAATCAAAGTGCATGAGGTCATGCAGGCGAAGGGCAGAAACCGAACCGCGACCACTACTCGTGCGGCCAATAGCGCGGTCGTGCACACACACCAAAGTGCCGTCAGCGGTTAAGCGGATATCGCATTCGATCGCGTCTGCGCCTTCTTCTACGGCACGCAGATAGGCAGACAAACTGTGTTCGGGCTCGAATTCATTGGAGCCTCGATGGGCAACCACTAACGGCGGCTGTGGCCGTTCAGTGTTCAAGTTCACCACCAGATCATCCCACTGCACCGTCAATACATCTGCTTCATCAATGGCTCTCAAAACGCGCCGCTAGCCAATCTGCTCATGCCCGCTCGCTAGGGTCGAGCACCAACTAGAGAATCGAGGTGAGTTCACTGAAAATCAATGCTGCCCAGCGTTGGAATAAGCGAATGCTCTCTTGGCCTTACTGGGGATTTGCTTTCGCCGTGGTCATTTTCAGTTTCGCGAAAATCGGCTTCACTATTCGCCCGTTGAATCCCGACCCGCTATCTACATTCCCGACACCACAGCCAACGTGGTCAGCACTCTCATATGGGATGCGCACTTTGACTTGGATCGGCGGTTGGGAGGATCCAAGCGCATACACATTCCTGAGTATTGCCATCACTGGCGCTTCGATCATTTTGATCATTTACTTTTCCAAGTTATTGATGTCGAGTGAAGACTCGAGAATTGCCATTCTGCTTCTTCTTACGAGCCCTATTGCTGTAGTTCTCTATAACAATCAAGGCCGACATGATGCACTCATGATCCTAGGATCCATCCTGCTGGGATTCCTAGGGCGTAGAACTTGGCTTGCTGCTATCGCTGCTGTTGTAATGATTTCCGCGAATCCTGAACAGGCCCTACTTTCTGCTGGGATTCTCTTGGCCTGTTCATTTACTCCCACGTTTCAGGCATGGCGCAGGGGTGCACTAGTAGCCCTTGTCATGTCAACTGTTTCGTTCTTAGCATTGTCTATCTGGGCTCAGGCAAGCGGAGTTGGATCGCGGCTTACCTATATTCGAAGTCTTTTCGGTGACTCTATCTATGGATTCTTTTCCAATTTAAGCTTAAGCCTGTACGCGGGGTTCGGAATTCTTTGGGTGCTAGTCGTCTACCTTCTCGTCCATCAAAATCATAAACAAAAGATGATCACTTTGATCGCGTTGACGATTATTCCGTTTACGATCACGATGATTACCTTGGATCAAACAAGGGTTTTTGTTGGCGTTGCTGCCGCGACACTCATTGCACTCGTGCTGCAGCTAACACCGCTCATCCGTGCTGAACTTCATGCGAGTGGCCATCCAAATGTAATTTTCTGGACCTTTATCGCGGCAGTTCTCCTGCCCTCGTTTGAAGTTTCTGTTGATCACGTTGTGCGGCCACCATTTGCTTGGTTCTTCGCCGAAGTCTTACCGCACATCCAGCAGGCCATCGGACTTTCATAAGGTAAATGCTTTTTTATTTAGAGAATAGAATCCCTTGGTTCAAGATCCCAGCCGGATCCCAAGCTGTCTTAATTGCCCGCATCACCGCGATCTCCGCGTCTGAGCGCACCAGATGTAACGAATCCACCTTCATCCGACCAATTCCATGCTCGGCAGAGATCGAGCCCCCAGCTGCAGCAACACGCTCGAGCAAGAGGTGGTCGACGCGAGCGTCATCGGCGGCTGGGCCGGTGAATCCAATGTGAATGTTGCCGTCAGCAATGTGCCCAAAGAACCCAAACATTTGCACCGCTGGGTCGTCAAGCAAAAGTGCAGAAAGCGAATCCAATACCTCTTGCATACGAGCCAGCGGAATCGACACATCGAGTTTATGCACCACGCCAAGGGTCGCGTAGACCTCAGATTGGCGTTCGCGCAATGCCCACAGCCGGGCCTGATCAACATGATCAAGAGCGACAACTGCATCACGATCTAAAGCAATCGCAAGTCCGGAAGCATCCCCGCCATCAGCCACTTCAAGGAATGCAACCACTGGCCACGAGGCAGCAAGTGGCGAAGTTAGACCCAACGCTGAATCCACGAGTGACATCCCCATCGAGTCGACCACTTCGGCTGCAATGAGTTGACTCTGACCAGCGGCAGCAGACATCAGTGCCAAGGCATCGGAATATGAGGAGCAACCCACTAAGGCCATTGACGTTCGAGCAGCCGGACGATGCAGCCGAAGCCGCACGGCAGTAATCACCGCAAGAGTGCCTTCAGAACCGCACAGCAGAGCAGCTAGGTCAAAACCCGTGTTGTCTTTCAGTAGTCCCCCAAGATGTGAAATCACCGTGCCATCAGCAAGCACTGCTTCGATGCCAACGATCTGGCCCCGGGTCATTCCGTAGGCGATCACATTCATACCGCCAGCGTTGGTGGCAACAGTGCCGCCGATCGTGGCCGAATCACGAGCGGCCAAATCGATGCCGTAGATCCAGCCAGTCTTGAGAGCCGCAGCCTGCACCGAGCTGAGCAGCGCCCCAGCGCCAGCAGTGATCTGGCCGGTGAGTTCATCCACCGGGCCAAGCCAAGACAATCGCCGAGTTGAGATCACGACAGGGGCCATGGATGAGTCAGAAGGCACGGATCCTCCAACGAGCCCGGTGTTTCCGCCCTGAATCAGCACTTGCTGCCCCACTGAGCAACATAAAGCCAGAATTTGCGACACCTCTTGGGTTGACGATGGTCGAACCACCGACACGCATGGGCCGCTGTATCGACGCGTCCAGTCGGTCACATATGGCGCAACGACATCTGAATCGGTCAACACATGCTCGGGACCAACGATCTCGCGTAACGATTCCAGTAAGACCGCTGAGTCCGGCAAAGCAATGAGGTTCACGGGGTTATCCTTGCTGACATGCGAGGCAAACTGATCGTCAGCACGGCTGTAGCTGCATTGGCACTTCTAGCCGCCGGCACAGCGCTGCCCCAAGCAGCCCAAGCCGATTCGACCACTACTCCTTCGCCAGCCACCGGCTCATTCTCGTTCACCACCGGCCCAGGCATCCTTTCAACTTGGGATTACAACAACATCAAGATTTCAACTTCGTCCCCTGCCACGTATTCCACCAAGACCAACGGCACCCAAGGCTTGGCAAGTTTCCCTGTTGTGGCTCGCCAGCGCACCGCGACTTTCACTGGTGGTCAGATTCGAATCACGAACTCAAAGACCGGCGACTACATCAATTGCTTGAACCCTGCCGTTGATGTGTTGGTCAAGGTTGTCGATTGCGTGATGGCAGACAAAACTAATAAGCACTTGTTCACCATCGCCAAGTTTGGCTCTGTCAAAACTTTTAATAGCGTCTACACGACCACCACGATTTATTCCGATCTTGATCTCAAGATCACTGACCAAGCAACCGCTGATTGGATGAACGCAAAGCTCCGTACCAATACGTTCAGCCCATCAGTGGTATTTGCAACGGGCGAACTCGTTTCCACATACTCCAAGTAAGAAATAACTCACCACTTCGATGTCGACCTCGTTGAAGGTTGTAACGAAACAACGCCTACCTGACATCGCGTCCGTTACTGGCATTTGGATTGCCGTCACCTTGCTCACCCAACGCTGGGCAGGCCTTGACACACCTGACTCTTCCTTCTATACAAGCCTTGGACTTTTTGGAAGTGAAGTCAGCGATCGCGCATTCGACAACTCATACTTTTGGACGCGCCTAGGCACGATTGCGCCAACGCACGTGCTCACCAGTGTGTTTGGAACTTGGACTGGCTTCGCAATCTGGCACGCGTTCTTACTCCTGCTTTTCATTGTTGGTGCCTACGTCGCCATCAGAAAATTCACCAGTACCTCGATTGCTGCAGTGCTCACGGCTTGTATCAGTTTCAGTTCAGTTCCATTGAGCTACTTGGCAAATCCCTACCTCACCGGTGCAGTGCTTGCCGGCACCAGCGCCCTTATTGCAACCGCGCTCTTTCAAAGCAAGAAAGCAGCCATCACTGCAGGTGTGATCTTGGGCTGGTTAGTGATGGTGAATCCGCCTGGCGTCTTGCTCGCTGGAGTCGTTTGGCTGGTCGTGAAGTTTCAGCGCAAATACCAAATCAAACAAACACCTACAGAGTTAATAAGAAATATCGCCGCGGCAGCAATTGCAACAATTCTTACCTTCATTGCATTTCTGGGAATCGGGAAAATCATTTTCCCCGAACTCAACTGGTTCAGCGCCTACCTTGATGCGCAGGGGATTAACCTCAGTGACTTTGCCAGCAAGGATCCAGTTTGGCTGCAAGATATTTCGCTGTTAGTGCCCCTAAGTATTCTGGTGTTCACCGCGATTCTTTGGTTTGCAAAGAAATCGAATCACGCAGCGCAACTCGGCTTTGCCATCAGCGCCAGCAGCATCGGATTCATGTTGGTCTTTTCCCCACTCATGGGTGGGATTGCACTTGAGGCTCCGATGTATCAAGCCATGTTGTGGCCACCTGCGCTCATCGGGCTGGCAATCAGCGTCACGGCGACCACAAGAACAACAGCAACAAGAACGGCAGGAACGGCAAGCAACGGAACCGCAGACACCAGCCTGGCGAGTAATCGCTGGTCAGTAAGTCAGGGCATCGCAGCATTAGTCGCACTCGGCCTGATCGTGATCGCCGGACATTGGGTTGGCAGCTTGGGGCTCCACAAGGGCCAACTCCTCGCAGTGGTTCTCGTGGCACTAGCCGCAGTGGTCGCGCTCGCACGAAAGCCCAAGTACGCCGTTCATACCGCACTCATTGCCGTCTGCCTCCTGGTAGCCGGCGGTCAACTCCTGCAAAACTCGCGCGGCCCCCTTGGCTTGTATTACTTGAGCCCATATAACTGGGCTTTCAATAACAACCCGATCTCAGAGAAACTTCATACCGCCGTCAACACTCAAGAGTGGCTCCTGGCAAACACCAAAGACTCCGACACAATTCTTACGTGGGTTCAAGGTGATTGGGTCAATGGTGATCGCGAACTTTATGTTGTTGCCGGCATGCAACTTTGGGGCGAGAACCGCATTGGTTTATTTAACGAACTCAATGCCGACGATCTGGCACGACTCAACAGCATTAAGCCCAACGTGATTGCCATGTATGGACAGTCATTGCCCGCTATCAATGCATTTATGGCTGGGCTGCCCCGTCAAACTCAACCCACTGCTCCAAACTGTTATGACTTCACCTGGCCAACCCCACAGATCCCTGCAGGGCACGCCTGCCTGACCAAACTGACTTGGAATAACTGATGAACTTCATGAAGAACGCCACTTCGCGCACGATCACCACGATTGAAGTGAGTGCCACGGCGATCATCAGTTTCGCAATGTCGATGATTGTGTTCTGGCCAAACCTTAAAGACATTAATGTGCCGTGGAGCGGCGGCGACATGACAGCAACGTATGTCAACGCTGCGGCCTGGAACTGGACCCAATATTCGGTCACGTCCCATTGGGGTTTCCCCTTCAACATGAACCTGAATTACTTCCCAGGTTTGGATATCACCCAAAACACATTCGCACATTTGGTCTCCGTGCTCACTGGCCAGCCATATATCGGTATCAACTTGCTGCTGATGATTTCTTTCCCACTCGTTGCGGTCATGGCCTACGTAGCAATTCGCTTGATGGGATTACGCGGATATGTTGCGATGGCGCTTGCCATTGCCTTCACATTCATTCCTTGGCACTGGGGTCGCGCGCTTGGGCACCTTTACCTCGCAACGCTCTACGGTGCGGTAGCCGGTGTGATCCTTGCCTTGCTCGTTGGGTCCGGCCGGATGCAAGGTTGGTTGAAAACCGAAGACAAGAAACAGCGACGCAAATACATCGCCATTCTGGTGATCTTGGTGATCACCGCAACGTGGAGCGCGATCTATTACGCGTTCTTCACCGGCATGATGCTGGTTGCTGCAGTGATCTGGCGCATCGCCCAAGGCGATCGCCCCAAGCGGTTGTTCGCCGGTGCCCTGCCACTGATTGGCGTGTGGATCTTCGCGATCATTGGTTTGCTTCCAAGCCTGATCAATCGGGCGGCAAATCCAGATGTGGTCAACCTTGGCCAGCGAGATCCAATGGATAGCGTCAAATACGGCGGCGATCTGGCAATCAGTGTTATCCCGGCTCCCTACAACTCGATGCTCTCTGGTTACAACAACTGGATCGGCGGCATCTTTTCTCAGGCGCCTCAAGAAGAGCAAAACCTCATCACCAACTACGGCACCTGGATCACCACTGCGTGCCTACTTGTGTTTCTAGTTGGCCTCGTCAGTTACGCACGCAAGCGCGCGCTGAATTTGCCTACCAACATTGATAAGACTCCACGTCCGCCCTTGACGTTTATCGCGTATCTCTTAGTGTTGATGACGCTGTTCTTCACCCCGTGGAGCCTGAACTTTCTACTCGTGAATTTCGTGATCTCTCAAATTCGTGACTGGAACAGGCTCCTGCCTTTAATGCTCCTGCTCTTCATTCTGGGAGCGGCTGGAGCTATTGCAGGAAAGCAATGGACCAAGCGCGAAATCATCGCGATTCCCGTTGCAGGATTGATTATTTTCATCACGATTATGGACAGCATCATTCCGTGGAAGCCGTTGTATGACGAAGTAGCCAAGGGTGGTCGTGACATTCATGATCAAGCGCAGCATTACGCGACGGCCGTGAACAAAGCAATCCCAGAAAACTGCGGAATCTTCCAATTGCCCATCATGATTTACCCAGAAAATGGAATTGCAGCGCCCGATCTCAACGACTACGAACACTTCACCGTTGGGCTGTTGAACAACGAGAAGAGCTGGTCCTACGGCGGCATGCGCGACACCGAAGCCAGCACTTGGCAGATTGATTTCACTAATGGAATCACTGGCTTCCAAGTGCAAGATCTCAAGGACAAAGGTTTCTGTGCGGTGCACCTTGACACCCGCGGCTTTGAAAACCCACAGGCAATCGAGACTCAACTCACCACCTTGTTTGGAGAGCCTGTAGTGACTGATCTTGATGGACGTTGGCAGCTCTACAAAATTTCCCAGTGAAATAGTTCGGATTGGGTAGCGCGGAGATCAGCATTCGCGTAAGTTCCGCGCAGCGGTGTTCCCACCGGCTTGGGCCGGGGGGGTCCTGCTAAAGAAAGCGGCTACCCTTCGTGGTCCAGCCTCAAGTATTAACCCGACGCGCGCGCGTGAAGACAGCCGCCGCGCATCCACTGGTATTCACTGTGCTTCTTGCTACTTCAGCACTCTTCATCACCATTCTGAAAACTGGAATTGGTATTCACCCTGAATGGCATCGCCTCTGGGACGGTGCCATTCATTGGCTGGATATTTCACAGTCGCCGCTTCTGGCTGAAGGCGACGCGTCACTTCGATCAAATATCGTGGGGTCCTGGCTCAGCGGTGCCATGGGATTCGACACAGCCCATCGGTACCTGTTTATGGCGATGCTGCTCGCTGCCCTAGCCATCGTGCTTCCAATTATTTTGGCCTACCGCGATAACTCAACAACACGAGTAAAACTCGCATTCATCTTTGTTGCTGGTGGGTCACTTGCGCCCATCGCACTCACCTGGATTGGTGGTTACGACGCAATCTCGATCATTGCTTTGATCATCGCCGTTATGGTGCGCAGGCAATTGGTCTCAACGATTTCTTGGTTTGTCTTAGCCCTTAACCACTCACCTATAGCTCTGTTTGCTCTCGCGGCTTGGTTGCCAATCGCCTTGTTGATCTGGCACTGGGACAGCGTCGTTCGCGTCATCTCTGCAACAACTTCCGTGATAGTCGGGTCCTTTGTCATGCACGAAATTACAAGCGCTTGGGGTGGTAGCGCCGATCGCTTTGCACTCTTTCGGACGATTCCTTTTGACGCGATTCTGCATTGCTACAAGTCGATGTTGCCGTTCACTATTTTCTCGGTTCTTGGCATTGGCTGGGTCGTCTTGGCCGATAGAGAAATCCGACGCTCGACCATTGGGAAAGTTCTCATAATTGAAGGCCTCGCCATTTCATTCCTCATCCCACTTGTTGCAGTCGATGCTTCACGGATTGCGGGATTAATTGTGATTGCGCCAATTTTCGCCTGGGTCGCGCATGCACAGATTCCTGATCAGAGTGCCGAAAGAATTTGGCGTCACACCTGGTTGCTTGCCGCCATCGTTCCTGTGTTTTTGGTGTGGCAGGGCGCGTTACTTCATCCTGGGTGGAATCATTTAGAGATCGTGCAGCGCGCGCTTGATGGACAGGTAATCAGGGGCTTGTAACGCCGCATAGATCTCGCGCATTGAGCCCTGCATCGATGCCACCGCACAAGCTGAGCACATCGATCAACAGTGCGCCGGTCTTTCCACGCAGTGCCGCGGCATCAAGTACTACCGGATCAGCTAGTCAGCGTTCAACTAGCGCGGGAAGTTCCTGCGGAGTTGCCAAGAACCGGTATTACTGATTGCCCCGGATCCGGGAAGTCGATCTGCCCCGTTAGCACCAAGTTGCGACTCATATACGCTTTCGATATGTCAGACGCGCGAGTAATTACCGCTATCGATGACAACTACCTGCTCCCTCTTTTAATCATGGCCTTCTCTGCGAAAAAACATAGTGACAAAAAATTTGAACTGATAATCGGCTACGACGATCGAAAGTTGAGTTCGCAGAACAGAGACTTGATCACGGCTTGTCTGGAAATTCTACAAATTTCATTTAGATTCATTTCCGTACATATCGATGATCAATTGCTGGATAACTCCCATATAACTTCCACGGCTTACGTCAGGCTCTACCTTGCAGACATCCTCGAAGGCATCGTTTTATGGCTTGACGCTGACTTGATCTGTTTACCAAATTGGGACGATTTGTTTCGTGACTATCGGGAAGATCTGACGCGAGTACTGGTTGCAGGGGTACGCGATCCAATTGTTACACGCAAGAAAGTTCGAAATTATTCAAAGAATATGTCACTGCTCCATATGGGTGACGATTACTTCAATTCAGGAGTGCTGCTCATCAATTGCGACTTCTGGAATGAAGTAGACGTTCCTGAAAGTTGGCCAATTGTGGCAAAGAATTATGAAAATCTCGGCTTCGAATTTTCAGACCAATGTATCTTGAATTATATGTGCAAGGACTCTTATCGGCTCTTGCCTCAGGAATTCAACCAACTTGCACTTGGAGGAAGATCGCAATCGGAGATTCCTACCAAAATATTACATTTCGCAGGGCCCATTAAACCTTGGGACTACAAGAGATTTAGCCCGATGATCGTATTGAGCAAGCTTCGTCGATGCGACATCAATCGATACTTGAAAGTACAAAGTGAACTCATACAGCAAGTGGGTGTCGCAAATATTTCGGCTAAAAAGGAACTAAAAGATATCTCTAAAGTACTAGTGAGCCGGAAGTCACGGCTGTTCTCCCTGAAGGAAAATCTCGTAATGCGGTTAGTCCTCAGGTGATTTCTTAGCTATTTATAAATTACCCCACAAAATTTTTCAGTGTCGGCCAATATGTGCGGCTTTCTATTGATTTTTTGACAGAAGTCCAAGAAAGCATTGCTCCAATTAATGTCATCACTAATTAGGATTCCTCCGACATTCAATTTCTGCCATGCAAATTCGTACTCCATAGTTTGGTTTTCATACGAGTGATCCGAGTCATGATAGAAAATATCGATGCTAGGCAGTTCGGACATGGCTTGGGAAAACGTATTTATGTTGTCTATCAACACAAAATTAAATTGATAATGATTCTTCAAACTGTTCGTCGCCACGCGGGCATCGATATCCATCGAATACAGCCGAGAACCAGTCAGGCCATTTTCCTCAAATGCCGCAAGTATCTTTCTAGTTGAAACCCCATTAGCGACTCCCGTCTCGACGACGACTTTGGGGCGATTTCTAGTTATCAACAAATCTAACAGTGTGAGCGTCTTGGGATTACTGTCGTAAAATCCTGGGTAAAACACGGACTGGGCCAGTTTGGGGTTTTCATTTGGCTCCCCGAATTCTTTACAAATCTCAGCCGGATCCTCGTGAAATTTGGCGTTCATCAGGATAAGGTCATGAAGTTGAACAGGATACTTTTCTCTGCTCAACGATTCGCTAGATTGCTTTTTGAACAATTTCATATAATCAACCTATTACGCTTTATTCGCTTATTGCCGCAGGGAAATAGATGTTTCCTTACGCGCTTTACCCCCTTAATAGAAGTGGGCTCCTGTATTTTGAAGAAAATAGTGATTCTCATTTCAAATATGCATCATGAGCGAAATGAAGGTGCTTTGGATAAGCATCCCCTCACCATGCTCGCCATTGAACTCGGATCACTCAAATACAACGTAGGTGTTCTCCTCTGCGACCCTTTCGCAGTTCCGTCTGAACGCGAAGAAGATTTTTTCAGGCGGTCAAATGTCGAACTCCTACCAATGAAAACGTGTAAGCCAAATGCAGTGAGTTGGCTTACACTGCCATACGAAGTTTTTGAAACCTTGCGTAATATTCCACACGATCTCATCATTTCAGAAGAGTCGCACGGTCCGCTAGCACTCTATGCGGATTTCTCGAAGGATCACGCTCCAGTTATAACCTTTGCACTCGGTGGGATCTATAAAGACAAGCTTGATTCGTCTTCATCATTTTCAGGTGTAACTGACGTTCTGCGAGCAGCACTTGAAGATGTTCAGATGAGTAAATCAGCAAAATTAGTTTCGAACAGTGAAGACATAGCGGAGCTCTACAGCAGCATTAATTTTGCTGGAATTAATTGGGAATTGATACCACCAGAGTCAGGGCATGGGATCAACCCACATTCAAAGAATATCTGGCCGGGTCTTATTGATGAGCAACTCGAATCAGCAGAGGTTTCTACACAACCTCATGCCCCAAAGGACGTTTCAATTATTATCGCCACGAGGGATCGTCAGACCTTTCTTCCCCAAGCGCTGCATTCATGCTTAGGTCAAACAATTCAACCGAAAGAAATCATTGTCGTCGATGACGGATCAGTGGCCGAAGATCAAATCAGAAATGTCGTAGAGCTATTTTCTGATCGCCTAAACATTCGTTTGATCCGAAACGAAGCATCTATCGGACAAGCTAAATCCAGAAACCTCGGGGCGGAAGTAGCTACCTCAGCCATCCTCGCCTTCCTAGATGATGACAACTACCTGTTAGAGAACCACTTAGAGTCGAGTCTTGGTGTTTTACAAGAGGAAGACATTGTCGCAAGCGTTTCTTTTTTGAATTTGTCTCACTCTGGAAGCCCACTGCACAAAGATTCGAAGGTAGATTCTGTAATTTCTTACGGGGGCGACCATTTCGGTTCTCTGAATAAAATTTACAACTTGGCCTGTGACACACATATTGCGATTCGGAGAGATTTCTTTCTTAAGATCGGAGGCTTCCCGAGCACCTATAGAAGCAGTCAAGAAGATTGGGGGCTAGGCCTAGCAATCATTGCTTCAGGTCGAAAATTTAAGTCCACTGGCACGCCCACAATTCTGTACAGAGTAAATAGCGATGGGGTCTGGGCTAAGGGAACTGGTGTGGCCAAATGGTGGCCGATCCACCACACAAGTTTTGCGATACCTGCGCATGAATGGTGGTACGACGAACTCATTAGGTCGAGCGTTCACAATCAGAGCGTGATCTTGAGTGCTGGATTTGCTCGTCGCATTAAATATGGCATCTTTCTTTTAAAACGAGGCCAGTTTCGGACCGCTCTAAACGGGCTTAAGCGATTAATTAGAGTGAGCTAACCCGAGTTAATTATCTATTTCTTGCATTGCATCGAGTATGTGCCGTTTGAATCAGTAATCCGCCCCGGGTAGTTGCGCTTGAATGGAATTAGTCACAGGGTTTGATTCTGCGTAACTTTCGCACCGCAAGTCCTGCATTTATGCCGCCCCAGAAACTCGATACATTTATTAACCGCGCTCGAGTCTTTCCTCGTAACGCCGCAGCATCAAGCGCTACCGGATCAGCTAAGAGTCGCTCAACAAGAACAGGGAGTTCTTGCGGAGTAGCGAAGAACCCGTATTCCGATTCGTCCCAAAAACGTGATGTGCGATCAACATCGTCAGTGAGAACAAAAGTGCCCACACA
>Ga0114958_10001380_pt1 | contig 19254 bp, 5 predicted proteins | sample C_130208_EF_Meta_FD_89577 | JGI IMG/M metagenome (GOLD analysis project Ga0114958, IMG submission 89577) | Freshwater microbial communities from Lake Croche, Canada to study carbon cycling - C_130208_EF_MetaG | ecosystem: Environmental > Aquatic > Freshwater > Lake | place: Lake Croche, Canada...
ATCAACCAAATCCCGATCACCCCTGATACAAGGAGGAAAATCAGAAGCAGGCTTTTTTCAGATAATTTCATTTCCGGTAATCCTCCATTGAATGCCGGAAAAAGCGCGGCTTGCTCCTTACCCCCATGCCACCAAGCTCACTTATTTCGATCCACAACTCTCCACCCGCGGCGAGCTCTGCGGCTGCAACCGCGGTGCGCCCCGCTTCCCGCCAAGCGGGGAGTGGGTGACGGGCAGGCCGGGCGGGGGGAGGCCGATTTGAAATGAGAGTTCTCAAATGCTTGCTTCGAGTCTTTCGCCTAAACAAAAATCCCCGGATCGTTCTGGCCGTGCCGCCAAGGATTCGTCCGGGCCAAAACAAGACCGGCGGTTATTGCACCTGGACTTTGTAAAAATGCTGAACGCCCGGGTCAGCGTCAGGATGCTGCGGCTCGATCTGCAGCGTCTGCGTCCCCGGTGTGAAGTAATTCTTCCTTGGTCCCTCCCCTGCCCCGTTCGCCGGAATTTTAAAGGAGAGCACGTCCCAATCCACCATGTTGGTTGAGGATAAAAGAGTGTAAGTGTGCTGACTGACCGCATTGAACTCCACCACAGGCCGTGCCCCGAACCGAGGCTTGATCGCCAGCTTGAACCCGGCTGTCGGATCGAAGGCGTACACCCCGGCCAGATACTTCGACATGTTGCTCACCCCGTCATTCAATGCGCTGTCGTTGGGCCCCACCTTGGTGCCCGCACCCAGCATGTCCAACAACAACTGCTGCCACGCATCCGGCAACCCGTCCCCGTTGGCGTCCACACCCAAAGTAAGATCAATCCGGGTGCTGCCGGCGGGTTTGCCCAAAAGCGCATAGTTGCCAGCCATCTCCATCGGCAGATAGGTCACCCCGTTGGCCAACACATTGATCCGAAACGGCGTGCTGGCAAACATCGCCGTCGCCTTATACGGCGTCCGCGTCATCCCCGCATCCATCGGCAGATAAACCTCATAATTGACCCCCGGCGCGAGACCGGGAGTGATCGAGCCGGCGACCCTGATACCGTTGGTTGCGATAAAAATAATGGTGGCGCCTTGATCCGCGAAAGGCTGGCCGAATTCGTCGCGGACCAGGCCAAAGATCCGGTGCGCGGGGGCGGGAGGAAATGCACGGACCGGACCGGGCACGGCCAAGGCGATCAGGGCCAGAGCGAGAACGGCGAGGCTTAGACCGCGGCCGGATGATTTAAATAACGAGACGTTCATAAGTTTATCCTGCAACTCAACCAAAAATTCGACCAAGGACAAAACACCAGACACGAATTTCACGAATCCACACCAATTGCTTCAGAGACGGCCGGTCCGAATCAAACACGGACGAACTCGTTGCCTCGTCGGCAACAGGGACCAGTACAAAAAACGGACACCGCACCGCGCTAACCACCGCACTTCATTCTTCCTCATTGCCCCCACCCAGGCCGCCTCCCCACCGGCGGCAACAGGGACATAAACGCGTGCCGACCCCATGGGCAAAGAAATTGGTTCAGTTGCCCGAATAGGAGTAGGTGTCGAAATGCAGCTTGATGTCGGTCACGGTCTTGATAAACCGGTCCAGACCCGTTGTCGGATCGCTCAGCAAAACGTTGCCGGGAACAACCAGTTTCCATTTGCTGTTCCACACCGAGCGGCCGATGAGCCGGTTGTTGGTATATTGCGAGCGGAGCAGCGAGCCGCTGCTGCCGTAAAGGTTTTGGCTGAAAAACGACGGGTCAGGCACAGGCCGGAACGGCTGAAACTTCCGCAATCCGAACAGGGGCTGGCTGAGCGAGTCGGACGACTGATAGAAGCCAGAACTGGCAAACTGCGACGCCCCAATGTTGAACGGCAGCGGAATGGCCACATCGTCCACACTATAGGTGCGGATAGTGCTGGTGTCTCCCAGGGGTGGAGTCCGCATGGAATCCTGCCCGCAGGGGATGAGATAGACATAGGGATTGGCATCCAAAGCCAGCGGATCCAGATACCAGAAGCTGGGATCAGGCGGGGTGATGCCGCCGGATCCGAGGTTGGTGGGCGGGGCGTCCATGCCGCGATAACCGACCAAGGCCACGCCGGCGCCGAAGATCTTGGTCGCAAACGACGCAGTGCTGTAGTTGTGATCCCCCGCTGCCATGGCCTGTCCGAAGAGGTTGTAGCCCGTGGCAATCGTGGTGCTGAAGTCCAGAATAATACCCGGCACCGCCACTCCCGGACCTTGGCTGAGTTGCATGCAGTAGCGCGACACGTCGGCATCGGCCATGAGATCCGCCACGCGATGCTGCAACAGCACATCCTGCCAGTTGGCCAAGCCGTTGGTGTCGGGCGAGATGCGGTAGTTCTCCACCCGCAGCGATGCGGTGGTGCCGTAGGCGTCGGGGTTGTTGAAGCCCAAACGGCCCTTCACCACATCCCAGTCGGCCTTCATCTGGGCTAATGCGGTGGAAAGACCGGGATCGCCGTTGGCGCTGCCGCCAAACTGCGGCTGTCCGTTCTGCACCACGCCCAGGGCGCGGGAAGAGACGATTTTGTTGATGTATTTGCGGCCGGCATCGGTGTTGAGCAGGCCCGTCTCATAATCGTAGGCATTGGCAGCCAGAAAGGCGTAGCGGGTGGCCAGATCGAACAACGTCTTATAGCGCTCCAATTTCTCGTTCCGGAACACGCGGAAGGCCGCGTCCCGATTGCGAAATCCTTGAACCAAGGCAGCGCTGGACTGTCGGACGACCTTGCGCTCCATCTGGAGCCGGTCGCCTTGAGCTGCAAGCGTTTTGAAGTTATTATAAGAATCCTGCACATTTTGGATTGCGTAATTAATACCGGTGAAGTCCCCCTGCACCGTCTTTTGCATAGACGCCAGAGAAACCACCATCTGCTGCAATTGTAAATTCTGGCCGGATTGATTCAGTTGTGATTGCACTTGAATTATTGAGGCTTCAAATAAAGACTTTAATTTAGCCCACGCGCTATCAGCATTTGTGGTAAACACCTTGACTCCATCTTCCGCCTCCTGAGCGGCCGTGATAGTAGGTAGCATAGCGGCTTTCATTTGATCACCACCAAACGCAAGTCCGGCTATTACAGTGGTAGGCATGCACGAAATGGCGGCTTTGGTTAGTTGTGCGGCTGCATTTGCAGCCACATTTAAAGCAAGACTAATGGATTCATTAATAGCATCCCCGGATATGGTCAGCATGGTGAGTCCATCAATAGTGCTCTGAAGCGAATTCTGAGTCGAGAACAAAGCCGCTTGCGCATTGAAGAGCTGTAGTTCCTTGTCTAAGTCTTCTTTATCACTACTCGCCTGACAAAGTGCCGCGTAGAGATGATTCTGAGCGGATAGGAATGTGGAGACTGCCTGCTGCAGTTTTCCAGGGGAGGAACGGCTCCCATTCCACGAGGATGGATGCTGCCAAAAACCATTTGGAGTATAATTATAGCTTACATAATATTTAGGACTGCCATTGGCATCAATATTATTTTGATAGCCCGCACTCTGGGCTTGAACTAACCAGCTTGCATCGCTGCCCAAGGTTTTGTCATAGGCAGAAGGCAGAAGTTGAAAATCCAAGCTAAAGCTCGCAGGTGTGTTGGGGGCCCACGCATTCCCCGGTGGGTCATAAACATTGGAATCGTCGGCATACATATAATGAAACAGATCGGGTCCGGCATAACCTTGGGAATAGGTCTGCCCAGGGCCGATGTCGTCCGTATAGGGACTGCCGTAGAGTTCAATCAGGGAGTTGGTGAAGGCCTGTTCCTGTGCAGCCACCTGACTTTGCAGCCCAGCCAGAGAATCTTCCTGCGAACGCATAAGCTGCGTGACGTTCTTGGCGTCATCGAAGGAGGCCACCGCGTTGTTCAGAGCGACCAGCGCGCGGTTGTAAATCTGCTCGAAGTGGGTGCCGTTGGCCCCGCCCACCACCTGGTTGGGATCGATATCAAGAGCAACGCTGCCGGGGCTAAGTCCCACGGGATTAAGGCCCGCCAGGGCGTTGTCCAATGCGGCTTGCAGATCGGTGGACATCGTGGCCAACTGGGTCAGTTCGGGCACCGTGGTGCGGTCCACCTGCTGGATTGTGCCCGTATGGGTCGGGTCGAGATCGTGATCGGGAAGGATGGCATTTCCGGCCAGCCAATTGACATAGCTTCCCTGGGCGGTGCGACTGGCCCAGTGCAAGGCACCCCAGTATTTCCGGGTGGGAACCGTGGGCCGGTTGTTCACCGAGGTAGGGCTGAGATTCGCCCAGCCGGTGGCGTGACCGGGCAGATAATCCCGACGCCAGGTGAGATCGAAAATCTGGCGGCCGGCGGTCGCCAGGGAAACGGCCGAGGCGGCAAACTTCCGTTCGTGCATGTAATTCACAGAAACGGGCATGCCCAGGATATTCACCGATTCGGCCTGGGGCACCCAGTCGAAGTTGGGATTCATGAGCAGCGAATAATAGCCGCAGAGCGAAGTGAGGTAATGGCCGTAGGCATCGCCATGCCCTTGGGGATAAAGAATGGCGGCATCGCTGGCATTGACCACCCCGTCAGCATTCTGATCGAGAATGTTGTAATTCTGCTGGTAAATGGTCTGGCCGCCGTCGAGGCCGCCGGTGAAATTCCACACCAGCCGGTTATACACCGGCGGAGTCTGCACCCCGGGGACGGTGATATCATCGCGTCCGCGCAGCAGGGCCAACTCCTCCTCGAGAAGGGAAGGTTCCTGACCCATGAAGGAGAACAGGGACGTGGCAATGGAACCGTAGTTGGCATTGTCGGTGCCGATGCCGATGGTGGGGTTGGCGGCGTCGGCCCAGGACTCGTTGCCCACAAGCATATAGAGGTCGCTGATATATCCGGCAGCCAGCAGCAGGGCTTGGTTGGCGGGACCGTAGTCGTAGCCGGACTCGATACTCAAGGCCCGGCCTCGGCGCAGAACGGTTTCGTAGATCTGGATGAGGCCATAGTTATTGAGGGTGGCCTGATTGAGGGCCACATCACCCTCCCACCGGGCACCAGCCTGGGTAAGCATGCTGCCCGACGTATTGACGGAGTTGTTGTAGAGGTCCGAGGTGCGCTGGTTGAACGGATTGATGCCGGCCATCACTCGTTTGATCCAACCTTGGGCCAATACGGGAGACGTCCACGAAGACCAAGTGTTGAACAGCGGATGGGCGGAATTGACAGGGCGGTAACGTAGAGTCACATAATTGTCGCCCAAGGCCTGAACTCCGGCCCCACCTAGGACGTAGAGTGGCACATTTGTGGTATCGACCAACCCCAGATAAACACTCATGAGCGCATCAGTCACCGGAGGTTGACCGCCAATAGGGGCGGCAATTTTCCACTGATATTCGTAGTCGCCGTAGTTCCCTCCCATATCCACGCTGTGTTGAAATGTGACCATTTCGCTGAGAGGGTTGTCGGGACTAATGATTTTCAGTTTGCCGGCATGCAGAGCTCCACCCACACGCAGAATGTGGAGCGCCACGGGATCTCCGGGCTTGGTGAAAGCCCCGCCACCCGCCTCAACCAGGGTGATATATCCGCACCCTGGACCCGAGGCGCTGAGCGCCTTGGAATCGGCGGCCATATTGTCACTAGTAAGCTGTGCCAGCTGGGTCACTCCATAAGCCACATTGTCCGCAGAGGCCGTGCCCGGATAATAGACGCCGTTGGTGCTGAGCTGAAAGTTCACCACGGTGGTGGAGAGATTACAGACGGCATTGCTCCACTGCTGAAACAGCGAGTCGCTGCCATTGCAGAGCGCCACCACATTCGTCAGGTCAGAACCACTCAGCACATTCAGCGAGACATAGGGCTCATCAGGGTCGGCATGGAACTGCCCCACGAACACAAGAGAGCCCCGGTTCGGATCATACCAGAAGCGCTGGGCCAGATGAGGTGGGAGCTTGGGGAAATACACTTTTCCCTGATATGCAGACTGCACCACACTAGGCGGGAGAGCCGGAAGTCCATTGGCGTCCACCACGTTGTATTTTGCCAGGGCAGCAGTCTTCTCCCGCGTGGGATCAAACAGGATAACGGACGAAATGGCTGTGGTGAGATTGGTGGCGATGGACTGCTGATAGAGAACCTGTGCCGATTCCCAATCGCCTACTCCCGGCAGATTGCCGCCATACGGGATATCGGATGCTTGGGGTCTTACCAAAGAAGTTCCGTATGAAATGGCCGGAATAGGCTGGGTTTTGTTACTCGGATCACTCTCAGGCCAATAGGGTCGGTACACGATGCGGAGGGGGGCGGTGCTGGGGTTTACGGCATCAGCGGATTTAAAAGAGCCATTGCTTTGAGGGGTAAGAAGATAAGGAACAGGGGCGTTGAACGCCGGCGCACTCAAACCCGGCCAGTCGTAGCTCGGGTCATTCGGATAGAAATACTGCATGGTGAAGCAGTTATTCGTGGCGGTGGACAGGGCCAAGAACGGAGCGCGGTTGGTATAAGTGGCAACAGTTCCGGTGTAACTATTTGTGCTAAGAACGGACACCGGCCCCTGAGCCACCACGAATCCGCTGGAACTGACCACCAGCGTGAGCACATTGGTTGCGAGGGAAGAATCGTAATTGTCCTTCACCACCAGCCTGAGGGTGTTGGTCCCGAGATTTGCCGTAAGGGGCGTGCCGCTGAGGGTCAGGCCGTTGACAGTCAGCCAAGCCGGAATACCGGTGCTGAGGTTGGTGGCGATCCCCAGTAGCTCGGGCTGGCGCGACGAGTGCAGCACGAGATTAAAAGGCTGCCCCACAACGGCGGCTGCATTGGAAAGGCTGACGAAGGATAAGCTGGATGCCAAATAAGTGCCCACCGACAAGGGAGGTAGCCCGGCATGCGGGCCGCGGTAAACCCAGAAATTATGTTTCCGGTCCTGGTAAGTGAACTTTAGATAATTGGAATAAATGCCACTGGCCTGGGCCGCATTCCACTGCCCCGGCAAATCCCCGTCCCCGGACACCGGCTCCGTGTTCTTATTCAGACCATTCGCATCCAAAGGCGGCGCCAGAAGCGGCAGGGGCATGGGGGCCTGGAGAAGAGTCCCGGCCGACACAGGGTAATCAAAGACAAAGCCCGCCTCGGGTTTTTCCCGGCGCACTTTGTAGGCCGTCATGCTCGGACGCCCGTCCACATCCAAATACTTGACCAGCACAAACGGCTGGGAGGTGAACGCCCCGGAATTCGTGTTGTTTAGGTCGTCGCGAAGGGCGTAGGCGGTCCCGGCCGACATCATGGCATGCTCCTCATTGGGATTGTAACCCGGCTGGGTGGGGTCGGGCTGGGTATAAATGGCGCCCAGGCGCTCATTGGGGCTGATCCATCCATTGCCGGCGCTGCCTTTGTTGCTGGCCAAAACTATTTCCTTGGGATTGTTGGTGGGATACTGAATGGAATAATAGCCAACAACCGAGGGCCAGTAGGCAGGGGTGAAACCGAGGCTGGTTTGGGCGGAGTTGGGACGGAACCACCAGACCTCCAACTGGTTTTTACCCGGAATGGCGTTGACGGGGATGATCGCGCCATTGGTGGCCGCCTGCAAACCCGCCACAAAGGGGTCCACATAAGCGAAGGGGCTGAACAAATTGCCGGAATTCGTGCGGATGTAACCCGCCGGGAATATAGGGCTGCCAACGAAACCAGCCTCGCCGGCAGGCGGATTGATGCGGTCTCCCACATTGACCGTTTGCCGGACCAGGCGCGGGGTGGTGAGAGGGTTGACGAAGTTCAAGGTGTTGGCCGCCAGCCAGCAATTGAGATTCGTCGCCACGCTCCCGGCCAGAGGGGAGGTTCCGTTGCCGTTGATGACCACCGACAGCGCGTCGAACCAGATGTTGGCAGAGCCACCACTTGTCCGGCCTGCAAACGTAAAGCTCTGGTTGGTCACCGGCCCGTAGCCTGTGGGAACACCCGAGAGCACCTTCACCCCCTTGTAAGTGACATCCATGAGCCCGGCGGGAGACAGCACGATCTGCACCGGGACATACGACCCCGCAGTGTCCAGAGTCATGGCCTGACGCGTGGCGGGATCGGTGGGCGCCGGGAGCATAGACGGGCTGACGAAGGTGTCGGCATAAGTATTGCCGACATCGTTCATACTCACTGCGGCTAGGGTGACGTTGTTGGTCTTGATCGTGATACCCGGGGCGAAATCATTGGTCCCGTTATCGTAGAGGTCAAAGCAAACGGACAAACCCGTGGCGGCCCCCTCCTCGCCGCTAAGAGTGGCGGAGCCGGGCGCCAAATTGACGCTGAAACCGTCGGCGAAGGGACTGGAGCCACCGCCAACCAAGGCGAGAAAGTCCATCTGGAAACTGGAAATAGTGACGCCGGCCGCCAAGCCGGGTAGTTTAAAGGTGCCAGACTGAGAAAGGAGGGCATCCACCAGATGCAAAACGCCGTTGGTGATATATGCGTTGCCGGTCAGGTTGGTGGAAGACAGTCCTGAAAAGTCGCTGGTGGTGTAGTTCGGCAGGGTGAAATTGGTTTCCAGCAGGCTGGTGTCCAGCCAGGAAAACACCCGCTCGAAAGCAATGTTGTTGCCAGAAGAATAACGAATCAGGGCTCGGTGTGCGGGATGGGATAAGTCAAGCCAGCTATAATACTGAAAGGTGGCGGTTAATTTCCCTCGTAGTTTGTCCAACATGTCCTGATATTGTAAAACCGGGGAGTCGGAGGTGCTCAGTTGGACGGCAGTGGCACTTGCCTCGGAATCGCTGACTACCAAGGGCCGCACATAATGACTATACCTACCGGGGTCACTAGGCCAGACCAAACGGTAGCGGGAGAGTTCACTGGGCCAAAGGATTCCCGCCGCCCCGCTGGTAAGCCAATAAACAAGATAGTCGTTGAGATTTTTTGTTTCCGCCGCGGCGTAAAGCTCTGTGGACGGAGCGGCGGGGTTTATATTCTGATAACCAAAAACTGTTCCACTGCCCCCCAAAGTAATAACCGGACTCGCCATCAACACTGAAAGCTGAGTGGGATCGGAAGGTGTCAAGCGGTCCCCCAGCTGCGCGGTGATATCAATCGGAGACGGGTATTTGTATACATCAATCACTTCAACCCCCAGAGAAACACGGGTCCGGCCGTCGGGATTAATATCGCCGAGAATCTCAATCAGAACCCGCCCTTGACTATTGTAGCAATGCAAACTCCCACCGATCTGATCATACCAAAAAGTGCGCGTCTCCTGATAGATCGTGTTTGTCGTGAACAGAGGAACACTCGTATCCACATAGGCAGAGGACACATTGGTCGGAATACTATTGTTATAGCAGATTTTAATCGCACCAACCCGCGAGGATGGGATCACGACGGGATAACTCAAAGAACTAAAGACTCCCTCAGTCCAATAAATCTTCTGAGGATTTTTGCTTGGCACACTGCTGACCACGTAGTTTTGCGGGTAAAGCTTGAAGTAATTACCATTGACGAGATAGTAAGCCGCAGCATTGGTGGAATAATCTGCTGGAACACCATTGGTGTAGGCGGCGGTCATCCATGTGACTGCAATGGGACCGGATTGCGTCGCATACAGTGCTTTGGAGTGAGGACTGTAATAGGAACCAGTATTGGTGTAAGGTGCAGGCTGCCAGTAAGCCGATGGCGAAATATTGGTAATATTTAGGCCATTCTCATCGGTCAGGGGAACGCCTATTATATCGCCGAAATTAATGGTCACCGCCCTGCTAAAGAGACAGCCCCCGATTTGCACCCGCTGCTCCATGAGCAAAACCGTTGTCCCAGCCGCATCCCGGCCCAGGGGACTACAGGCCATGTCCGTGGCCACTGAGCTGCTAAAGCCGCCGCCTGTGGCGTTGTGCAGCTCCGCATTGTTGCTCACCGACTGCCAGGACCCGGATCCGGTGCCGTTGGTGAGAGCCGGAACGCCGCCGACGGGATAAAACCCGGCAAACTGGTTCACCGTCGGGGTAAAGGCCGACACGTTCCCGCCCGTCGGCATTCGCCCGTCGGACCCGGTGGCGGCGTTGGAAACCGTGTTGATGGGCACCCCGCGCTGGGACTGATAGTTGAAGCTGTTGGTGGGCCAGCCCAAATAGATCACGTAGGCCGTTTGGGCCCGTCCAAGGACGGTGCCGCCCAACAAGACTGCCACACACATTAAAGCTCGCAGATAACGATTCATGATATCAAAAACTAAGATTCAACCACCGACCACCGACCACTGGCCACTGACCACCGATCACTGACCACCGATCAGAATGGGAATTCCTGAACCAAAATCTGGATCTCGCCATTACTCATAATATTGCTGCCTCTGAGAGCCACAGTAAAGGTGTGAGAGCCGGCTGTAGGTGTAGTCACAAAAATATGACTATAGCTCCCTCCACCATATTGCCAGACACTGGCGGTCCATGTGCGCACAATGGTTCCATCTATAAGCAGATCCGAATAGATTTGAGAGCTATTGCTACTGCTGTTATTTTTAACATCTACAGATACTGTAATCACACACTGCCCGCCGGAGCAGCTGTAACTACTTCCATTCGCCTTGGCGGGAGTCGCACCGGTGTCCACTACCAAGGTGTTCTTCCATTGAGGCGACGTGATTTTACCGGAGGATTTAATGCTCCCGACAACATCAAGAGCGACCGTGGGATTCACAGGGCCAATCCCGACATTGCCTGTGCTACTGATATACATCCAAGTATTGGCACCGCCGCTACTTTGAAAATAGATGCCATTAGAAGCACGAAGGGCAAGGTTGCCGTCATAATAAAGCCCGGTACTGACGCCGGCTCCAATCTGGGCACCACCGAAGGTGGCGTTGCCGGAACTGTTCACCGAACCGTTGACATCCAACGTGCTGCCCGGATTCGCAGTTCCGATACCCACATTACCGTTCCCCTTGATACGCATGGTTTCGGCAAAGCTGGAGCTGGACCCGTATCCGAAGGCGACATCTGAAGCGATGACATCCGTATGAATTTGCAGGAGGTTGTTTTGCACACCTAACCCGTAGGTGTTACCGGAGTTGTAATAGAGCGAGATTTTGTCGCCTAACGAGTTGGCGAAGTTCAGGGGAAAGCCGGGGCTGGATTGGCCAATCCCGACATAGGAATTGAAGATGCCGTTGCCGGAGACGGTCAGCGAGCCGTTGGCGGTGAGGCTGCCGTTGACGCTGGAAAGAATATTGCTGCCGTTGGCATTGGCGAGGGCGTTGGCATAGGTGCTCAAAAACGAATAAGCCGTGGGCACCAAACGGATACGCGGGGCGATGGTCACCGTGGCCAACCCTGCCCCGACCCCGGCGACGACAGTCTCGACGTAGCGGTCCGAGGCGTTATTGGTGGCAAAAATACTGGCTAGGGCATGGGGCACAGTCACGCCGCCGACAACGACGCCGCCGTTGCCTTCGCCGAGCAGGAGGCTGAAGTTACCGCGATCGACAGTGACCGTTTGGGTCTCCGCCCAAACGCAGGCACCGCCGGTGGGAGCGGTGTAAATCTTGAGGGTGACGTCATAATTCTTGGGGGTGGTTGCGCCCAAGGCGGTGCCGCTGCCGTCGGTCAGAAAGCCCTGATACGCGATGCGCTCCGGCGGCGCGCCGCTGGTCTGGGCGCGGGCGGAGGTGGCAGTCCACAGCAGCGCTAGGGCCACCAGGAGAGTGGAAAGGGCCCTCGAAGGCCACACGGGGATCTTGAATGTGCTCATAATCAGGTCGGTTCGGACGGGTTTCATTTGCGGTTTACAAGAGTGTGATTGCGTTTGCATGGGGAAGATATCGGGTTAGGGAGCCAACTTAAGAATGGCGATGTCCGAGATGCGGTTGAGACTGAAAACGCCTTGGGCTTGGAAGCTGCGCTGGTTGCTGCCGGATCCAAGCACCGTGCAGACCTCCTGATAGATCCCGCTCAGCGCGGTGCGGCCGCGCACCCGGCTGTCGAAATCCGTTCCCGGCGGCTGGATGGTGAACGTAAACTGCCGCTGGAGGGTGTAGGATTCGGCACCCCGGGGCTGCATCGCCTTGAAACTCGCATCCAGATTGTCGTGATCGGGGTGATAGGTATGAACGAAGGGATTATTAGCGCCGTCATTGTAATCGGTCGTGACGGTGGTGGTAAGGGAGGTGTTGAGCGCGAGCGGACCGCTGAGGGACCACGGGACATTGCTGGCGCTCCAAGGGAGGTGTGCCGCCGCGATGCACCGGGCCTGTGCGAGATAGGAGGGATGCAGGAGTGTCTCGCGATTCCCCAAGATGGTGTTGGTGGCTGGGTCCAAGCCCACAAACACGCTTTGCAGCAGAACGGCCGGGCCGCCGTTCGTAGGATTGTGAAAAATAAAGCGCAGGGGATAGGCCGTGGGCACCGCGCCAAGATTGGTGTTGACCGACGAGACATAGGCACCGGAAGGCAGAACCACCAGACCGCTGGCCGAGTCGAGCGAGTAAGTGGTAAACTGCCGGGTCAGTGCGGCGATCGAGTTGCCCGCCGCCCCGGTCGATCCGGCCACCGCCACCAGCCGGGTGCCGTCGGTGGAACAGGCCGCATCAGACCACGCATTGGTGACACCGCGGTTCGTCCAAGTCACTCCCCCATCGTCGGAGGTGAAGAGTTGGCTGCCGGAGGCGGCCGCCACCAAATGAATGCCATCCGCCGAGCTGGCCACCGCGCCACCAGCCAATGTGAACGTTGTCGGCTGCCATGTAACACCAAAGTCCTTGGATACTTGAACGGCTCCCCCCGTGACACTCGCCACCAGATTGCTTCCAGTCTTGTCCATTGCCACATCGGAATAGGCCAGACTGTTGGCGGTGCGAAAAAACCATGTTTTCCCTGAATCCGTCGAAGCCATCACCCGGCCTAGAATAGTGATAGCGACAAGATTGCTCCCGTTCGAAGTCTGCGCCAAGGCACCCCAGTTTTCCGCGGCCGAACCGGTAGGCTGAGCGCTGGTCCACGTCTGACCTGAGTTCCCGGAAAGGAGGATTTTACCAGGAGAATAGGCGGCGGCCAGACGGGTGCCGTCACCCGACACGCAAACCTTCACCCAAGTGTTGGATCCATAATCCAGAGCGGTGGGTGCCCAGTGCGACCCGTAGTCGGTGGAGAGATACAAGGGTCCGTTGTTCGCGGAAGCCAGGATCACGCGTCCCTCACCCGAGCAAGCCAGACTAGACCAAGGCTGGTTAGTGACCGTGCCGGAGGGGCTATTGGTGGCCACCGAGATCCAAGTAACCCCGTAATCCTGCGACACATAAATCTGCCCGCCGGCGGTGCAAAAGCCGCGATCGGCAGCGATGATCCGGCTGCCGTCGGCCGAGCAGGCCACGGCACTGTAGTTGTAAGAGCCGCTCGAAACGCCGACGATGCCGACATTATCCAGCAGCAGTGCTGTGTCCTGCCCCGGATAAGCCGTGTTGGTGACCACCAAACTGGACACTTCCCAGTTGGGCAGATACGGCCCGGCACCGGCAAAGTCGGAGGCGGCGTGGAGTCGGATCTGGACTGTGTCGCCGCTGTTGAAAAAGCCGAGGTTGCACACGCTGGTGACATAGGCCGGGGCGGTGGTGGCGGAGACCGGCGTGCCGGAATAGTTGGTCCAAGCGGCCTGACCGCGCAGGGCGGAGTTAAGCGAGGCTGAATTGGTGCCATTGTATCCGGAGGCGGAAAACGCGGCGGCGGGCACGGGGTAAAAGACCGAGCCGTTGGTGCTGAACTGCAACTGCCCGCTGTCATTGGTTGCGAAGTTGTAGCGGTGCGTCAAGCTCACCTGTATTCGACCCGATTTCACATTTGTGATCATCATCGAGGTCAGATAGGAATCGTAGTTGGTGAGTATCGGAGAGCCGTAGAACTGGAGTTCGGAGAGCTCGCCATACCCATTTGTGGCCGACAAGAAACGGGCATAGCGATAGCCGATGGGGAGTGAAACAGCAGCCATACTATTGGTTCCCACCTCGGGAGGGGTCGCAGCCACGACCAGCATGTTGGTGGCATCACTAAAGTCCGGCAGGTTTGCGGCCTGAAAGATTCCGCCGACCATGCGGTAAGCCAGACCTGAGAGGGTGATACGCGGCATATAGCTCACCGCAGTAATCCGGTTGCTCGCCCCGACGCCAAAATCCAGTCCGACCCAGTCGCCGATCGCATCGGGTCCGCTGAAGAAGGTGTTTGTATTGCCATCAAAGGCACTGGCGATGGTCCAGGCAGGATTATTGGCCCAACTGCCGGGGGTGCCGATGGGGGTGCCTTGCAAAGAGGCGTTGGTGATCGCGGCGGCGGCCAGGTTGGTTTGGCCGAACTGTTGCCATGTTCCGCTGGCGCTGTTGTATTGCCATCCACCGGTGTAGGGATAGGGAGTGATGGCGGCCAAACTCGAAGCCAAAGTGCCCTGCGGATAGACTGTTACGGGGGTATAATCCAAGGGGGGCGGGCCCTTGACAAACGAGAGGGTAAGAGTGCTGTTGGTGGCCACAAAAGGGGAACTATAAACCTCATAATACGGGTTCGTTCCACCAACAGTCGCCACGACATGATTGCTCACAACCGTCTGGCCACTGCCCGCGGGATTGCCTACCAGCACCGTGTTCATCGCATAAGCCGGATCATAGGGCGGCATGATGCTCAGGCCGCCATGGGTCGTGTCACCGACCAGAGCCCAAGAGTTGGTGGCGGCAAAGGTGGCATAGTTCCCAAGCGCAGCATAGACCTCCACCGCCGCCCCGCTGCCGCGTTGGCAATAAACCAATCGGACCGGGTAGGTGCCCGCAGTGATATTTGTGAAAGTGGCAATGGTATCGGAGGCCGCTCGCCCCCCATCGAACTGACTGGAAAACCCACCCAACACCAAGCGGAATCCATCGTCGCTGTTGACTCCAAACGACCAGTTGCCCGTCGTCGGAATGCTGATCTGACCGGTGGCTTCGACGACGAAATCAACGACCGCCCCATTGAGGCCTGGAAACGAGGCGTCGTTGGGGAAGTTGCCCGCCCCGCCGCCAAAACCGACATAGTTAATGACCCTGCTGTTGGTGACATAGACCGAGGATTGAAGACTGGGGTTGGCCAAGACACTTTCCGCCGTGGCGAGATCCACCACCGCGATATTGGCAGGCACGACTTTCACCTTCCAACCAGAGGTGGCCACCTGCAGGGCGTAGGCCAATGAGCTGCGGCTGTTTTCGTAATAGTGGACTTGATAAGTGGCGCCGACGATGAAGTTGGTGATGGTTTGGGAGAGATTTGTATTGGCTTGGATAAACGCCACCTGCGAGCCATCAGGCGTTTTGCCATTGTCAGCAAAGTTTAAAACAGCCACCCCGGCGTTGGTGTAACCATTCAATCCGAAAGAACCCCCACTCACCCATCCGGTGATACTGGCTCCACCCGCATATCCGGGCGCGGCACCAAAACTGTTGGCCTCGAAGCTCGGGTTGAAAACCAAGGGGAAAACGGTGTTGGTCTGGGTGATGGACCAAAGAGCGCCGGCCTGCTCGGAGTTTGGAAGCGGCAGACCGAAGTTGGTCACCGACGAAGCGATTCCGCTCCAGTTGGTTGCAGGAGCGTAGGTCTTAAGATATTCGCCCACCTGGGTGACCGAGGCCTGCCCCACCCACAGTCCGCCCAAGGAACCGGCTGTCGCCGCCACCGGCAACGGGATCTGGAGAAAGCCAAGGGAATCGGTGAAGGTGATGATTCCGCCCAGAACTGTGCCCTGCTGGTTGGTCATGGCGGAACGGTCCAATCCCAGAGTGACATTGAGCGATGCGCCGGGCTGACCATAAGGCGCGAGGGTCCAAGTGACGTTGCTGGCGGTGCTCAAGGTGCTGTAGCCGTAGGTCATGTTGGTCAGATTCAATTGGCCTTTGATCAGGAGCGGCGGGACGCCGACAAAGGAGGTTTGGCCGGGTGGCGAGCTTTCCGAGGCGCTCAACGCGGCCGTAATGACCAGTGTGTTGGTGGAGAGATTGTTCAACCGGAAGACCGACTGGCTTAGGCCGGTGGAGAAATCGATTCCGGCGGACGGGGTGTTGGCCACCTCGAACGGCCCGAAGTAGCTGCTGAACACGCTGTTATAGCTCACCCAATAGGCCTGACCCCGGGTCACCGGCGTGGTGGCCGGATAATAGGTGGTCACCTGCTTGGGATTGTTGGCCCCCAGATCCCCACCCACATACGCATAAACCGTGGGGCTGGCCCCCGCCATGGCACTGGATTGGGCGGAGAACGCCGCAAAAGTCGGAGGGGAATTTGTCACCGTGGGGAACCCGATGAGGTTGACCCCCGACACCGTCCAGGTATGGCGCGGCGGGGTGGGCCGGCCTTTGACCGTCCATGTGTAGTTGCTCAGATTGGAGCCCATATGAACCAGATATGCGGAGTCGCCCACCAGGTTTTGCAGCGTGGAACCCCCTACCCCGCCCTGAATGGAGGAGGAGTTGTTGGCGCGGACCCAGGAGATCCACTCGGCGGAAGCGGCGGGGGCCTCGGAGTTGGTCTGCGCCGGCGTGCGCAAAGTCGGGCTCCAGCGCCAAATCTCCATGATCGGATTGGCCGGGTCGCCACCGACCAAGCCGTCGAGATTGGTGTAGGAGGCATCAACGTGGAGGAAGACGGCGTTCCAGCCGTTGGTAAGCTTGAATGACTGGGTGACCCACTGGGCGTTCACCCGGTGCGCGGCGAGAGCAAGCACGAGCGAGGCGAGCAGACTTTTATAGTAATGTTTAAAGTTCATAGGGCCCATCAAATTGACGAGGGCGAACATTGTCAGAGCGCTCTCGAATCACGAGAGGAAAAAGCAAAAATGTGCTGAAGTTGGCAGCCACGTACACGAATCGTCCAAAAAAGCCAAAAAAGGGTTAGTGCTGAAGGAGGGGCAAAACGGTGAATTTCGGGCTTTCGCGCCGCGCAACGGCCGGGAAAACGAGCGGGAAAAACAGGGCGAAGCGGACACGAATAAGATGCGTGCTCCCGTGCCCCATTGCCCGTTGCCTGCCTTTCAAGCGCAAAGGGCCAAGCGCCTGCCGCTTTGCGCTTACCGCTTTGCGCTTGCCTGTGTCGCTCCTCTGGAGCTTTGTGGAGCAAAACAGAGATCCGAGGCCGGAGGGCGGACCAGGATTCACCAAACATCCCGGTCTCGTTGGAAGTTCGCGTTCATTCGCTAGATACGCTTCAATCGCCTTGGGTCTCAAGTGCCGGAGGCGCAGCTTCGCCGGCGCGGCTTGGCTATAGCCCCGATCCCAAAAATAAATCTTCCCAATCCCCAAAGATGCGGCGCGCGGCGGCAAAGCACGACGGGGCAAACGATGAGAGCGAAGAACACGCGGAAAAAGAAATTGGATTTGCCTGACGCCGCAGTTAGCAACCGGCGTTTTCTCTTGCAACGCGGCGCGCTGGCAGGGCGGGCAGTCCGCTACACGCCGCTTTTACCTAACCTCGTCTCTATTGCAATGGGTTGGCGCGCAGGGAGTGGCGCTCCCTACCTGTTTGCTTCACTCCCATCCCGTAGAGGCTCGGTTGCACCATCACCCCCTCCATGTCCTTCAAGGTGACCCTTCCGCCCTAAACCAAATCCACCATGAAGAGGATGAAGGTGGAAAAAGGCTTCCTTTAAGGAGGCTCGCAGGCTGTTGAAAACAAGATTTATTAGGCGAAGAACCATGACAAAACACAGATTATTTTGAGGTTTTTCCAACAGTCTCAAAAACCACCACATGGCCAAAGCACTCGATCACTTCCAGAATTCCGAACACATACCAATCGGAAAATGTGTTGGGTTTTGACCCCGCTCCAATTACACCAACGCTTGATCTTGCTTTTGGTTCCAAGTCCTGTGGGCTAAGGGAGGCGGATCACCCGGTAAAACCGCGTTGCACCCAACCCACCGGTCTGGGAGCCGTCATCCAGAACCGAAAACTGTCCATTAGTGGAGGTCAGTGGTCCGCCGAAGGCAGTCCATGCGGATGAATTCAGCAGCGGGGTCCACTGCAACTGGTAGGCGGGGCCGGCAGAACCAGTGAACTGAATCAGCACGCCAAAGGGGGAGAGAGTAAGCGAGGAAATGACTGGGGCAGCAGACAAAAGATTGATGGATGTGCCTTCCCGGACTCGGAAAAAATTGTTAACAGAAGGCAACGGCACGCACCAAGTGGTTAGATTACTGTCCGCAGTGAGTGTCGGCGAGACGTCCACCCAGTTTGTGGAGGGCAGAGATACAATGCCCTCCACCACATAGTGCGCTCCAACCAGCGATCCCCAGCTGAGGCAGAAGCTGTTACTCGACAAACCGCTGGAACTCACCACGATGGGTAGACCGCTGAGCGGCCAGTCGGTGGCTTTGATGGCATAGTCAACAGGACCACCCGAGACATTAACCGCAGCCAGATACCAGTCTCCAGAGGTGAGCGGGATGGGCACCGAATTGGTGAGGATGACTATAAGATCATCGTTGGTGCCGCCAATAGCGCTGAGGTAATCAAAGTTTAAAAGGTCAGGCAATGGCAAGCCGCGCCGCGCCACCAGGGTGATGGAGGCGGTGGGATGGTTGATTTCAAACTGCACGCGGACTGCATTCGTGGGGACAACGTAATGGTAGTAGTCGGTATTGGTGGGGGTCGGGGAATTGCGCGTGCTGTAAGCAATCCCATTAGTCAGAGTAACCACGATGGTTTCGTTGGTGACCTCGGTTACCAGGACTGTATAGGTGATGAGGTTGGTGGTGTTGTTGGGCACCCCAAGATACCAAGAAGAGTTGAGACTGGGCATCGAGCTGTTGGTTCTGAGCCTGACCAGCTCGGTGTTCATTCCGGGCTGCCTGCTCAAGGCTAAGAAGGGCGGCGCAAGAGGAAGTTCATTGGTCTGCACTGTTAGGTCCACATCTCCGGTAAGACCAGTCAGCTCGAAATGGACCCCTGGGCAGGAATTGGTCAAATTATAGCGAAAGAAGTTGGTGAGTGCCGCACCTGGACCGGCAGTGAAAACCAACGGCACTCCGTTGGTCAGGTCGATGATAACAGGTGCCGGTGGCAGGAGTTCCTTGGCTAGGATGGTGAAATCCACCGGGCTGGCGTCGCGCTTGAAGACGCCCAGATACCAGAGCCCGGCTGAAAGCGCTACCGGCGAGGAGTTGGTCAGAACATAAACATCCTCCCCTGCCGTCCCGGAATTGAAGCTGCCATAGTCCGCACTCAACAGGGTGGGCAAGGGCGGGTTGCGGCTGACCACCAGATCGGCGTTACCGCTCAGATTAAGGAGCTGGAAGGTGGCGGCAAGGGCATTGGATGC
>Ga0114958_10001382_pt1 | contig 19226 bp, 18 predicted proteins | sample C_130208_EF_Meta_FD_89577 | JGI IMG/M metagenome (GOLD analysis project Ga0114958, IMG submission 89577) | Freshwater microbial communities from Lake Croche, Canada to study carbon cycling - C_130208_EF_MetaG | ecosystem: Environmental > Aquatic > Freshwater > Lake | place: Lake Croche, Canada...
ATCAGGTGTTTGACCCATATAAACATGGGTTGCTTAGAATAAATCCAAATTAATCACAAGGATACGTCGTGGATTTCATGTTGCTTTTAAAAGCCGCAGCAATGGGCGTGGTCGAAGGTTTGACCGAGTTTTTACCCGTCTCCTCGACCGGGCATTTGATATTGGCCGGAGCACTGCTGGGTTTTGACGATGAGAAAGCCAAGGTATTCGATATCGCTATCCAAACCGGCGCAATTTTTGCGGTGGTGATCGTGTTCTGGGAAAAAATCAGCGCGACCGTCATTGCCTTGCCTTCACAACGGCTGGCGCGCCGTTTTGCCGTCAATGTGCTGATCGGATTTTTACCCGCGGTGGTACTTGGACTGTTGTTCGGTAAGGTCATTAAAGCGCATTTGTTCACGCCGACGGTGGTGGCGACGACTTTTATTCTGGGCGGATTGGTGATTTTGTGGGTCGAGCGCTGGGGCAGAAAACCATTGCACGACGGCCATCCAGATGACCATGTACGCATCATGAATGTAGAGTCCATGTCACCGCTTGACGCTTTGAAAGTTGGACTGGTGCAATGTTTGGCCATGGTGCCGGGCACGAGTCGCAGTGGTGCCACCATCATTGGCGGTATGTTGCTCGGACTCTCGCGAAAAGCCGCTACTGAGTTTTCTTTTTATCTTGCGATTCCGACTTTGATCGGCGCTGGCGTCTACAGTTTGTACAAAGAACGTGCCTTGTTGAGTTTGGATGATATGCCGATGTTCTGCATCGGCTTGGTGTTCTCATTCATCAGTGCACTGGTCTGTGTGAGATGGTTACTGCGCTATATTTCTACCCACAATTTTGTGCCTTTCGCCTGGTACCGCATTGCTTTCGGCGCAGTGGTGTTGCTCACTTCTTACCAAGGCTGGATCGTCTGGCAACCTTGATTGATTTCAGGGGATTTATTTTTTCATAGCAAGACTGAGCATATTCAAAATAGCCGCTTCAACGGCTGCCGCCGTCACCAGTGGTTTTTCCATGGGCACCAGATGCGTGCCATCGATCATCGTGATACGTCCTTTGGTAATTTTGTGGGTGAAATCAGAACCTGCCAACCGCATTTCGCGTGAGTGACGCGCTGCCACCAAACTGACTGGGCAAGTCAGAGGGTGTTTTTTCAATAAGCGTTCCAAATTATGAGGGACGTTGTTGTAAATCAGCGTTTCAATGTCGCGGTTAAAACTCAATACGCGCCGCACACCTGCTTCGGATTTTTCTTCACGCGTGCCCTGCAACACGTAATCATTCAATACTTGCGGATCCCATCGTGCAAATACTTTTTTTGAAGCGAAATGCGCTCGTACTTCTTCCAAAGAAAGCCATTCATTTCTTCTTTTGCGGCTGATTGCGCCGGGAGAAAACTTCTTGTTCAAAGAAAGGGTTTTGGAGAGTTGCAGCACTTTGGCCTGTAATCCACCCACCGCAGGCGCATCCACCATCACCACGCCATGCGCCAGATGGGGGTACTGTGCGGCCAACATCAGGCTGAGCATGCCGCCCAAGGAATGGCCGACCAAGACCACGGGGCCACTGTGCGCCGCGATCAATGGTTGGGCAAATGCATGTACTTCCTCGACCAAATGCGGCCAGTTACTGGTGACGGGAAAAGCCGGGTTGTGGCCAATTTTTTCCAAGGCCTGGACTTGCAAGTTCCGCCGACGTAATTCATTGAGCATGACGCTGTAAGTGCTGGCTGGAAAACTGTTGCCGTGAAAGAAAAGAATCAATGGCTGACCGGCAGGGCAATCGGGATAAGTGGTCATGTCAAGGTATCACAGTAATTTTTTCAAAGCGTATAAGGCGTCCAGCGCTTCGCGCGGACTCATGGTGTCTGGGTCCATCTGTGCCAGTTGGGCTTGCACAGGAGAGGGTCCCGTATCGATGGCTTCGGGCGGTTGCGCAAACAAGTCCACTTGCGCGCGCGAGTTTTGTGCATCCGACTCCAAAGAGGACAGCGCATGCTTGGCATGGTTCAACACGCTGACTGGCATACCCGCTAAGCGAGCCACTTGGATACCGTAACTGCGGCTTGCAGGGCCGGGTTGTAGTTCGTGCAAAAACACAATGTCGTTGCCGCTCTCAGCGGCGCTGACGTGCATATTGACTGCAAAGCGGTGACTGGCAGCAAACTCGGTCAATTCAAAATAATGGGTGGCAAACAAGCTGTAAGACTGGGATTTATCGTGCAGGTAAGTTGCAATACCGCTGGCCAATGCCAACCCATCAAAGGTAGAGGTGCCGCGTCCAATTTCATCCATCAGCACCAAACTGTTGGGCGTGGCCGCATGCAGAATTTGCGCACCCTCGGTCATCTCCAGCATGAACGTGGACTGGGCATTGGCCAAATCATCTGCCGCACCTATGCGAGTATGTATGGCGTCAATCGGACCGATACTACAAGCGTCAGCGGGCACGTGGCTGCCAATGCTGGCCAGCAACACAATCAAAGCCACTTGCCGCATGTACGTGGATTTACCGCCCATGTTCGGCCCGGTGATGATTTGCATGCGCTGTGAAGGACCAAGCTGCGTATCGTTGGCAATAAAGCTGCCGCCGTTTTCGGCCAGTCGTGACTCGACCACTGGGTGCCGACCACGAGTGATATGGATGCCTGGTGTATTCACCAAAACGGGTGCGCACCAGTGGAGTGTCAATGAACGTTCGCTGAGGGTAGTCAATACGTCAAGCGTCGCCAAGGCCCAAGCTACTTGCGACAGTGCGGGTACAAACTGTTGCAGTTCATCCAGCAACTGTTCGAAGAGAAATTTTTCGCGCGACAGGGCGCGTTCTTGTGCCGACAATGCCTTGTCTTCAAAGGCCTTTAACTCTGGCGTGATGAAGCGTTCTGCATTCTTTAAGGTTTGTCTGCGACGGTAATCGTCGGGTACTCGTTCAAGCTGTCCTTGCGTAACTTCGATGTAAAAACCGTGCACCCGATTGAACTGCACTTTCAAGTTATGGATGCCTGTACGCTCGCGTTCACGCATTTCGAGTTCCAGCAAAAAACTGTCGCCATGGTTTTGTATGTTGCGCAACTCATCTAACTCAGCATCAAAACCATGGTTGATGACGCCGCCGTCGCGTACCAGCGCTGACGGTTCGCTCAGCAGTGCGCGATGCAGTAAGTCGGCGCATTCAGGCGGAGAAACCAACGATTTACTGAGTGTTTGCAGCCAGGGCGTGTCTGCCGCTGATGACAGCGTGTCGGGTAGCAATGCTGCACGTTGCAGCGCCAGACCCAGCGCCACCAACTCGCGCGGCCTGACCTGGCGCAACGCAATTCGCGCACTGATACGTTGCACATCGCCCAAGCCTTTCAACGCCGTGCGTAAATCACGCCACACACCAGCGCCATGTTCACCTTGCAAGGCAGCGATGGCGTCCAGTCTTTGTTGTGCCAGCGTGCGATCTCGCGGCGGCTCTAGCAGCCAGCGTTTCAATGTGCGACTGCCCATGCCTGTCATGCAAGTGTCCATCAGAGAAAACACTGTGGGGCTGTCTTCGCCACGCAGCGTTTGCGTCAATTCCAGATTACGCCGTGTGCTGGCAGGTAAGTCAATGCGTTCTTCATGACGCTCGACCCGTAGCTTTTGCACATGGGTCAGGCTACGCCCTTGCGTGTGTTCTGCATAGGCCAGCAAGGCAGAGGCTGCAGCGTGTGCTTGCACCAGGTCTTGTGCTTGCCAAGCATCCAAGGAGGCCGCGTGCAATTGTTCTAGCAGTTTGCGCTTGCCTAAGCTACTGTCAAACGCCCATGACGGCCGTTCAGACTTAACGCTCACACTCGACAGCAAGGGCAGCAAATGCGCGGGCAGTTCGCTGCTGAAAATCACTTCACTAGGGGCAATACGTCCAATCCAAGCAGGCAATTGATCCGCTGAGCATTCGGCCATGCGCAATACGCCCTCGGTCACGCTCAACCATGCCAGTCCGCAGCCTTGGGCTTTGCCTGCACGTTCACTGGCGTGCACCGCCAGCACATAAGCCTCGGTCTTATCACTCAATAATTCGGCATCGGTCAAGGTACCTGGCGTGACCACGCGAACTACTTTGCGCTCGACCGGGCCTTTACCGCCGACCTCACCCACTTGTTCGCAAATGGCAACCGATTCACCCAGTTTGATCAAGCGTGACAGATAGTTGTCAACTGAGTGAAACGGCACGCCAGCCATCACCACTGGTTGACCGGCGGATTGACCGCGTTGCGTCAAAGTGATGTCAAGTAATCGCGCAGCTTTTTCCGCGTCTTCAAAAAACAGTTCATAAAAGTCTCCCATGCGGTAGAACAACAGGGTCTGCGGAAAGTCTGCTTTCAGACCCAGGTACTGGGTCATCATGGGGGTGTGCGTGGATGTGTCTGCCATGGTTACACAGCACTGCTCAATGCTTATTTTGTGCTGTCAATGTCTTGGCGCAATTCAGCGATAGCCTGAGCCGCCACCGCCTTGTCTGCCACACTTGAAAACTTGGAATAGGGTTGCAGCAGAGTCACCATCTGACCGTAAATTTTAGGGTTGGCTGCCAAGCATTCGTGTTGGTACAAATAATCTGCCTCGCCTGTGAAGTTGCCCACCAAGCCACCGGCTTCAGTGATCAGCAAGGCGCCCGCGGCCATGTCCCAAGGATGCAGACCATTTTCAAAAAAACCGTCGCTGAAACCTGCCGCCACGTAGGCCAAGTCCAGTGCCGCCGCGCCTGGGCGACGTACACCGGCGGTGCGTTTCATCACCTCGCTCAACATGCTCAGGTAGGCCGTGAAATCGTCACCCTCGCGAAACGGAAAGCCGGTGGTGATCAGACATTCGTTCATGCGTATGCGTTTGCTCACGCGTAAGCGCCGGTCATTCAAAAAGGCGCCACGCCCGCGAGTCGAGGTGAACAAATCGTTGCGCGACGGGTCGAAAACCACGGCCTGTTCTAAGCGGCCGCGGCTTTGCAATGCAATGCTGACGCAATAAAAAGGAAAGCCGTGAATGAAATTGGTGGTGCCGTCCAACGGATCGATGATCCACACATGTTCTGCGTTCGGATTGCCATGTGTTTTGCCGGACTCTTCGGCCAGAATGCCGTGGTCAGGGTAGGCATTGAGTAAGGTTTCAATGATGATGTTTTCGCTGGCTTGGTCGACTTCGGTGACAAAGTCGTTTTCCATTTTTTTCGAGACTCGAACCGATTCCACATCCAGTGCCGCGCGGTTAATGATGGCTCCGGCCGAACGCGCCGCCTTGATGGCGATATTCAGCATGGGGTGGATGGAGGATGAAGAGGCAGTGGTGGTCATGAAGGGGACAGCGAAGCCTGTGTTGAACGCGTACAAGCAGCGTCTGGAGCAAAAAAACACGCCCGTCTGAGCGGGCGGCGACAATAGCGGTTATTTTAGTCCTATGCACACGCGTTTTATTTTGATCGAAACCAGCCACGCCGGCAATGTCGGTGCGACTGCCCGCGCCATGCGCGTCATGGGCTTTGACGATCTGGTGCTGGTCAAGCCGCGCTGGGCCAATGTGTTGCGCCGCGAGGAAACCATTCAACGAGCCAGTGGTGCGCTGAATGTGCTCGAAAACGCACGTATTGTCGACACACTGGACGAAGCCTTGCATGGCATGACGCATGTGTGCGCGACGGCTATGACGCCGCGTGATTTCGGCCCGCCGACGCGCACACCGCGTGATCATTTTGCGCAAATGCCAGCCGCCGCCGATGCCAGTGGTGGCATGGCGTTTTTGTTTGGTTCAGAGCGTTTTGGCATGAAAAACGAGGACGTATACCGCTGTCATGTGGCGCTGAGTATCCCGACCGACCCGGCATTTGGCTCATTGAATATTGCGGGAGCCGTACAAGTCATTGCGTATGAATGGCGACTGGCCTTGGGCGGCTTTGCGGTAGAAGATGCTGTCGCTACGGCAGTCCATGCCGACGCGGCGCAAATCGCCGGTTTGTTGTCGCATTGGCAACAATCACTCACAGACATCGGCTTTCTCGACCCGCAAGCGCCCAAAAAACTCATGCCACGCTTGAACCAGTTGTTCAACCGCGCGGGTTTAAGCGAAGAAGAGGTGCATATATTGCGGGGCATTGCCAAAGCCATGACGCAGGTCTCGCAGCGAAAAAGTTAGACTCTTTGCATGTTCTCAAGAATTCGCTCCGATATACAAACCATTCTCGATCGTGACCCTGCCGCGCGCAGCGGTTTCGAGGTGTTGACTTGCTACCCCGGATTGCATGCCGTGGTGCTGCACCGGTTAGCACACGCCTGCTGGGGCATGGGATTGAAATGGCTGGGGCGTTTCATCTCCCACATGGCGCGTTTCTTCACCGGCATTGAAATCCATCCGGCGGCAGTGATTGGCTCGGGCGTTTTTTTTGACCACGCCATGGGCGTGGTGGTCGGCGAAACCGCAGAGATTGGTGATGGCTGCACGATTTATCAAGGTGTGACATTGGGCGGCACATCACTTTACAAAGGCGCTAAACGTCACCCGACTCTGGGGCGTAACGTGGTGATAGGTGCTGGGGCCAAAGTGCTCGGCGGTTTCACCGTCGGTGACGGTGCCAAAGTCGGCAGCAACGCAGTGGTCACCAAACCTGTACCCGCAGGTGCTACAGCGGTTGGTAACCCGGCTCGCATCATTGAAGCTAACACCGAGGCGGTGCGAGAAGAAGTGGCTTCAAAAATGGGTTTTTCCGCCTATGGTGTGACGCAAAACGACGACCCTCTGAGTCAGGCCATCCGCGGATTGATCGATTACACGGCCGAACAGGACAAGCAAATTGCCATGCTGTGGCAGGCGCTGGAAAAATTATCGCAAGGGTCGTTGAATGCCACGGATTGCGTGCCGCAGGGGGCAGCTAAAAATATACATGCAGACATTGAAAAGTTGAACAAGCTGATTGATTGAGAAGGTGTAAAGCGCGACTGTTTCATGCCGATCAAAAAAACATGTCTGCATTTATCAAACTGCATCCCCACAGCCTGAGTTTTCAGCGCTTAGAGAATGGCGATTTCAATGCCGAGTTGTCTTTCAGTGTCGAGCAATACGGTTTGATGGTCAGCGACTGCGTGATCAAACTGAATTTGTATCCACCGAATCAATTTCACAGCCATTGGTGGATGGTGTGCGATGACCCGGCGCAGCTCAATGTGCCAGGGTTTTCGGTATTTTTGCGGTCGCTGGAAAAGTATGTATTCACCACACTGAATTATTCGCCAGAGGATGCTGTCATGAGCAGTCCTCAGCCTTCACATTTACGCGTTGCCAGCAACACTAATGCGTCTAGTGAACTGTTTTTTGAAAAAATGTATTTCGATATCAGCAAGGTCACTTTCCACCTGCACCCATAAATGGTGCTCAGACGGGCGGCACGTATGCACGCGCGGCAGTCTTTGGTCGGAATGCTTTGCAAAATGCGTCGCGGGTTTGCATGTAAGGCCCGCCAATCAAATCGATGCAATACGGCACGGCCGCAAAAATACCGTCAACCAAGCTTGCCCCTTGCGCATCTTTCAAACCGCCCAAGGTTTCAGTGATTGATTTGGGTTGCCCCGGCAAATTGATGATCAGACTGCCTCCTCTGATCACCGCTGCTTGTCTGGACAAAATAGCTGTGGGAACAAAGCGCAGGCTGATCTGGCGCATTTGTTCGCCAAAGCCGGGCATTTCCTTGTCTGCGACAGCCAGTGTCGCTTCCGGTGTCACGTCCCGTATGGCCGGCCCAGTACCGCCGGTGGTCAGCACCAGTGAACAACCGGCGTCCACCAGTTCTATCAACGTCTGGCTGATCAGTGCTTGTTCATCGGGAATCAAGCGAGCTTCAAACACCAGCGGATTGTGCAAAGCCTGTTGCAGCCATTCGCGCAAGGCGGGCAGGCCTTTGTCTTCGTAGGTGCCGCTGGAGGCGCGGTCGCTGATAGAAACGATACCAATGTGGATGGTGTCTAAGTTGGGATCTGCGTTCATGTGGTGTCAGCTTTGTGCGCGGACAGCTGATCGCGCACGAGTTTAAAAATATCTCGGTAAGCACGGCCTTGGCGAGGAAACGCACCTTGCGATACAGCGCTTTTATCTGGTAGGCCGTCCTTGCGAGCTTGGCGAATCAAGGCGCGTAATTGCTGACTGTCAGTATCAGGGTGAGCCGCGAGCCAATCGGCCAGCGATTCATCCTCTTTGAGTAAACGTTCACGCCAGTGCTCTGCCATGTGCAAGGCCAGCGTTTCCTCCGCGCTTCCATTGTGCTGTACATCAAGAGCCGCGCGAATCGCTTGCACTTGCGGTTCGTCGAGTTTGCGCATCAGTTTGCCGACGAATTGCATTTGACGGCGAAGGCCTTCGAAGTTGGTGATTTTTTTGGCGTCCCTGATGGCTTCGAACAGCAATTCGGGCACGTGTTGTTGAGCAACCAGTTGCTTCATAGCGTCTTGGCGCAATTGCAACAAGTCTTCGCCAAGCTTTTGCAATTCAAAGCTTTCGCGTTTAAGGTCGGTTCGGCTGGCGCTGTCGCTGCCCTTGAGCTCGCGCTTGAGTTCAAGATCAAGTTCGCTGCCTTCGGCAACAAAATGACCTTTGACGTAATAACCTTTGGTGGGTTTGCGGGACATGGTCTGGGGTTAATGGTGTGGCAAGTATCATAGCTGTCGATATGAAACCACATTCCCCCCCCCACTCCTCCTCCGATCAAGCCCTACCAGGCTTCAGTCACAGTCGTGCTCAGTTTGAAGCGCTTGTTGATTCTGCGCTGGCGCATGCTTTGCGTCTTGGTGCCAGCGATGCAGCCGCCGAAGCTTCCGAGGGCTGTGGCTTGAGCGTTTCCGTGCGCAAAGGTGAGCTTGAAAACGTAGAACGTAACCGCGACAAATCCCTTGGTATCACCGTGTACATGGGTAAACGCCGAGGCGGTGCCAGCACGTCAGATTTTTCCGAGGCTGCCATTGAACGTACGGTCAAGGCCGCGCACGATATCGCCCGTTTCACAGCGGAAGACCCGATGGCAGGTTTGCCTGATGCAGATTTGATTGCACATGAACAGCGCGATCTGGACTTGTTTCATCCCTGGTCTATCAACAGCGAACAAGCGGCAGAGTTGGCCTTGCGATGCGAAGCATCGGCCTTGAAAACTGATGCGCGTATCACCAACAGCGAAGGTGCAGCGGTATCAGCACAACAAAGCCATTTCTTCAGCGCACATACCCATGGTTTTCGCGGTGGCTATGCCAGTTCCCGACACAGTTTGTCCGTCGCGCCGATTGCGGGCACGGGCGAAGATATGCAACGCGACGCCTGGTACAGCTCCATGCGCCATCCGGACGAACTGGCCTCGCCCGAAGTGGTAGGTCGTTACGCCGCAGAGCGGGCTTTGAGCCGATTGCACAGCCGCAAAATTCGCACCATCAGTTGCCCTGTGTTGTTCGAATCTCCATTGGCCGCCGGTTTACTCGGTGGATTGGTACATGCCTTGAGCGGCGGTTCGCTTTACCGTAAAAGCAGTTTTTTGCTGGATTCCTTGGGCAAGCAAGTATTGCCAGCGCATATCAACGTACAGGAAGACCCGTTTGTTTTACGAGGCAAAGGCAGCTCTCCGTTTGACGAGGAGGGCGTTAAAACAAGCGCACGTCAGTTGATACACGACGGCAAAGTACAAGGCTATTTCCTCAGTAGCTATTCAGCCCGCAAGCTCGGTATGACGACCACAGGCAATGCAGGCGGTTCACACAACTTGGTCATGTCTTCCACCCAAACCAAAACCCAAGACAATCTCGATGCCATGCTGAAAAAACTCGGCACCGGATTGTTTGTCATTGAGTTGATGGGCCAAGGCATTAACTACGTGACCGGCGACTACTCCCGTGGCGCCAGTGGTTTTTGGGTAGAGAAGGGCGAAATCGCCTACCCGGTGCAAGAAATCACGATTGCAGGCAATATGAAAGATATGTTGATGGGCATACAAGCTATCGGATCTGATGCTTATTGCTATGGCGCTAAAACCATAGGCTCTGTGCTGATCAACCGCATGAAGGTCGCCGGTTCTTAAGGCTGTTCAGTGGTTGAGGACCACCATGGCGTTGTCCTGCCAGTGTGCCCAAAGCTGTTGACCAATTTCAATATTCTCATGGTGTCTGTCGGTATTGGTGATCCATGCTTGCAAAGAGTCGCCGTTAACCATTTTCAGTTGGTAACTGGTGTAGCTGCCAAAGTACGACAAGCTGTCAACCTTGCAAGCCACTGCGTTGTAGGCTTGGTTGGGATCTTGCAGGCTTAATTGGATTTTTTCTGGGCGCAAAGCGACGGTGACAGGCATGCCCAAATGACCAGAAATGCCGTGTCCGACATGAAAGCGGCATACGGCACTGTGTATGACTGCTTCGTCAACCTCGTCTTGCGCAATTTCTCCATCCAACAGGTTCACATTGCCAACAAAACCTGCGACAAATCGACAATTAGGGTATTCATAAACCTCGCCAGGCGAGCCGACTTGTAAAAAGCGGCCCTCGCTCATGACGGCGATACGGTCAGCCATGGTCATGGCTTCGTCTTGGTCATGGGTCACCATGACGCAAGTCACACCTACTTTTTTGATGATGTTGACTAACTCCACTTGGGTTTCTTCGCGCAGTTTTTTGTCCAATGCACCCAAGGGTTCATCCAGCATCAGCAGTTGCGGGCGTTTGACCAAACTGCGAGCTAACGCAACGCGTTGTTGCTGTCCACCCGAGAGTTGGTGAGGGCTGCGTTGAGTGAATTTTTGCAACTGTACCAATTGCAAAATATCTTCGACGCGTTGGGCAATTTCTGCTTTTGCCACGCCGTCGCGCTTCAAGCCAAAAGCCACGTTCTCCCAGACATTCAAATGGGGAAACAACGCATACGACTGGAACATCATATTCATCGGACGTTCGTAGGGAGGCAAGTCGGTGACATCTTTGCCATCCAACCAGACGCTGCCGCTGGTGGGTTTTTCAAAACCAGATAGAACCCTAAGTAAAGTGGATTTACCGCAACCTGAGGAACCCAGCAACGCAAAGATTTCTCCGCGCTCAATATCTAGGCTGACATCATTCACAGCAACGGTATCGCCAAACCGCTTGGTGATGTGATCTATGCGCAGGTAAACAGGTGAATCAGTCACGGTGTATGCAAAGAAAGGTTGACGTGAATTGCGCTTGAATCAAGCTGAACAAAACGGGATTTTAGGCACTAACTGCCAGTTTATAGTCGAAGGAATCTGCGACCTCCCGCTTTACCCTGCCAACGCAGCCTTTACCGCGGCACTGACCTGCCCCATGTCTGCCTTGCCAGCCAGTCTGCTTTTCACGGCTCCCATGACCTTGCCCATGTCGCCTGGGCCGCTGGCGCCGAGTTCTGCCACGATGGCAGCGACTTCTTTTTGCACCTCTTCTGGCGACAGGCGCTGCGGTAAATAGGCTTGCAAGACTGCGATTTCAGCACTTTCCACATCAGCCAGATCTTGGCGTTGGGCGGACACATAAGCGGCAACCGAGTCTTTGCGTTGTTTGATCAATTTATCGACAATGGCGATGACCATGACGTCATCGAGTTCAACCCGTTCGTCCACTTCCTTTTGCTTCATCGCGGCTTGCAACAAACGGATGGTGCCCAGTCGAACGCTGTCTTTGGCACGCATGGCGGTTTTCATGTCTTCGGTGATTTGCGCTTTAAGGCTCATTGATTGCTCCAGTCAAAATAAAGGCCCGCGCGGACTTGGCCGGGCGAGCCTTGTCAGGCCAAGACCTGAAAAAATCAATACAGTTTTTTAGGTAACTGCATACTGCGAACGCGTTTGTAATGGCGTTTGACCGCCGCGGATTTTTTACGTTTACGTTCTGTCGTGGGTTTTTCATAAAACTCACGGGCGCGCAAATCGGTGAGTAAGCCCAATTTTTCAATGGTGCGCTTGAAACGACGTAAAGCGACGTCAAAGGGCTCGTTTTCTTTTACACGGATGGTGGTCATTGACAACAATTTTCAAAATGTGCTCGCCAAGAATTTGAAGAAGATCGGGCTTCAAATGCAGGCAGCGGTGTTACGGGGGTAGGGGACTGGCTTTGAGCCTCGGTCCACCAAACACGAAATTATAGCGGTTTCAGCCGTGTTGCCAAGGCTTTGGCACATGCAAATGCACTGGACCAGGCCCACTGGAAGTTGTAGCCGCCCAGCCAACCGGTGATATCCACCACTTCCCCAATGAAATAAAGGCCTTTTTGGGTCGATTCCATGGTTTGTTGGGACAAATCGCGGGTATCAACGCCACCTGCAGTGACCTCGGCTTTGGCATAGCCTTCGGTACCTGATGGATTCAGCGTCCAGCTCTGAAGTTGCATAGCCACTTGCTTTAAGGCCTTGTCTGGCATGTCTGCCAGGCTGCGTTGCCAGTCTTTGTGATCAGCTGTCCAGGTGTCTGCTAAACGCGACGGCAGCCAGGCAGCCAAGGTATTGGCCAGATTTTTCTTTGATGTCTGCTTGGCTTGCAACAGGGCTTGAGCCAGGTCGGTGTCAGGCAGCAGGTTCAAGCGGATTGGGGAGCTTGGCTGCCAGTAGCTGGAAATCTGCAACACCGCCGGTCCAGACAAACCTCGGTGGGTAAACAGCAGGTCTTCGTTGAAAGACGTCGGTTTTTTTCCATCACCGGTCGCCATAACCACCGGCAACGATAAACCGGCTAAGCCAGCATAAGGCTGCCAGTCGGTCGCTGAAAAGGTGAGGGGAACCAGTGCGGGGCGAGGTTCAACCATACGCAAGCCGAATTGGCGGGCCAAGCGGTAACCGATGTCGGTGGCGCCGATTTTGGGGATGGACAAGCCGCCAGACGCCACCACCACGGCGCTGGCTTGCACCTGACCTTGGTGGGTGTTGGCCAAATAGTGTGGCTCAGGGCTTTCGCTGTGTGTCAGGTCAATCAAACTGCAGGGTTGCCAGCGAGTGACTTTGCCACCCATGGCTCCAGCCTCGCATTCATGCAGCAAAACATCGATCACATCCTGTGCACTGCGTTCGCAAAACATCTGGCCTTTGTGTTTTTCATGGAATGGCACACCGTGTTTTTGCATGAGCGCAATGAAATCTTGGGCGGTATAGCGACTCAGCGCACTGCGGGCAAACATGGGGTTCTCGCCCAAAAAATGGGTGTGAGGCGCGCGCGGGTCTATGTCTTTGTTGGTGAAGTTGCTGCGCCCGCCACCTGAAATGCGGATTTTTTCAGCTACTTTGGGGTAATGGTCCAAGAGTAATACGTTCAAACCCTGTTGAGCCGCAATGCCTGCGCAAAATAAACCTGCTGCACCTGCTCCAATGATCAGCACATCGACTTGTGTCATGTGTGCTGCAAAAAAGCCTCGATGTGTTGCGCTAAATCCAGCGGTTGATCGTGGTGCATCATGTGACCTGCCTGTGCAATCGTGACGGAGCGAATGTCCTTGATGGATTTCATGCGTTCGTGAAACTCTTCCAACTTGTACTTACCTTGCCACCATTTTTCCAAATCGTTTTCGCTGGCTTCGACGTTAAGAACAGGTGCGCTGATGCTTTGGTAGATAGCCAGCATTTCTTCGACACGAAACAAATACGGATTGATCACTTTGTGCGCGGGATGACCCAGAATTTCCCATTCGCCTTGGGCGTTCGGCTTTGACCAGTGCTGAGCTAACCACAGCGCCTTGTCCAAACTTAAACGTGGGTTGGTTTTGATCAATCGTTGTGCGACAGCTTCACTGTCTTTGTAGGTACGTAAATTCAATTCACCCTGCCGTGCCGCTTTGACTTCATTCAGCCATTTTGCATAGCGTCCGGGTGCTTGTGATGGTCGGGTCGATGCCAGTCCAAACCCCTCTAGGTTGATCAAGCGGCGGATTCTTTCGGGTCTGGCACCTGCATACATACTGACCACGGTGCCACCCATGCTGTGACCCAATAAATCGATTTGTCCTTCGGGTTGGAAATGGTCTATCAAGGCATCGAGATCAGCCAAATAGTCTGGATACCAAAAACTGTCGACTTCGCCTGAGTCGGTCAGACCAAAACCACGCCAGTCCGGAGAAATGATGTGGCGCTCTTGTTGCATGGCATCCACCACAAATTGAAAAGACGCGCTGACATCCATCCAGCCATGCACCATGAACAGGGGCAATTGCCCGGGTCTGGGGCTGCCCCATTCACGCACGTGGTAATTGAGATGGCGCAATCTGATGAAGCTGGTGCGCGAAGCTTTTTGAACTTGGTACATTCTCCCGATCATAAGGATGTAGCGCATGACAGCCGGTCACTTATCAGACAACCACCCACGTATGCACAGCCGCTTTGGCTGGGCCGTGCCTGCGCATTTCAATATCGCTGAAGTTTGTGCTCGACGTTGGGCTGCATCGCCAGTGCATGCACACAGGACTGCAGTGGTCTGCCACCATGCCGACCTTGGTTTGCAGACGCACCACAGCTATGCACAGTTGCAGCAAGCGGCTCATGCATTGAGTCATCTACTGTCTGAGCTTGGGGTTCGCAGCGGCGATCGTGTGGCCGTTGTTTTGCCGCAGCGTTTCGAGACTGCGGTGGCTTACATGGCTATTTTGCAAATGGGGGCGGTGGTCATGCCGCTGTCGCAATTGTTCGGTCCAGAGGCCTTGCTTTATCGATTGCAGGATTCAGGCGCGGTGCTTGCCATTGTGGATGCGATGTCAGCATCCGCTGTGACGGCATTGCAGCCAGATTGCCCGTCATTGCGTGCTTGTATCGGTGTGGATAAGGAATGCGGCGAGGTTTTTTTCAACGCACAAACTGTTCATGGTGAACACCCATGGCCGTTGTTCAACACGCTTGCCACTGACCCAGCAGTACTGATTTACACCAGTGGCACCACGGGGCCACCCAAGGGTGCATTGATACCGCACCAGGCCTTGATCGGTAACCTCAGCGGTTTTGTATGCAGCCAGAACTGGTTCGGCTTTGCAACTTCAGCAGTCAATACCTTAGGAGATGACGATTTACCCACAGGCAGCCACGCTGTCATGTGGTCACCCGCCGACTGGACATGGACGGGCGGCTTGATGGACGCTTTGTTACCAACGCTGTATTTCGGTCGTCCCATCGTCGCCTGGCCAGGGCGCTTCTCGGCTGATTTGGCTTTTGAGTTGATGCAACAGCACAGAGTCACGCACACATTCTTGTTTCCTACGGCGTTGAAGGCCATGATGAAAGCCTACCCATCGCCGCAAGCGCGTTTCCAATTGGACCTGCAAGCCATCATGAGTGCGGGTGAAGCCGTGGGCGATGCGGTGTTTGCGTATTGCCGCGATGAGCTCGGTGTGACAGTGAACGAAATGTTCGGACAGACCGAAATCAATTACATCGTTGGCAACTGCGCCATGAATGGCGACACCTTGGACGGCGTAGGCTGGCCAGCCAAACCCGGCAGCATGGGTCGTGCTTACCCCGGACACCGTGTCGCGGTGATTGACGAGGAAGGCAAAGAATGCCCCGTTGGCGTGCTCGGCGATGTGGCATTACACAGGTGGGATGTGCATGGCGACCCCAATCCCATTTTCTTTTTAGGCTATTGGAACCAGCCCGAGGCGACCGAGCAAAAATTCACCGGCGACTGGTGCCGCACGGGCGACTTGGCCACGCGAGACGCCGACGGCTACCTGTGGTACCAAGGCCGCGCAGACGATGTGTTCAAAGCCGCCGGTTACCGCATAGGACCGAGCGAAATCGAAAACTGTTTGGTGAAACACCCGGCGGTGGCCAATGCTGCCGTGGTGCCCAAGCCCGATGCCGAGCGCGGCAATCTGGTGAAGGCCTATGTGGTGTTGTCCGCAGGCTTTGCACCATCAGATGCATTGGTGGCGCAGTTGCAGCAACATGTGCGCGGCCTGCTGGCACCTTATGAATACCCCAAAGAGATCGAGTTCATCGATCAGTTGCCGATGACGACGACGGGGAAAGTGCAGAGGCGGGTGTTGAGGTTGAGGGAGCAGGAGAAGGCACAGGTACCTGAACATTGATCAACCGACTGCAGCTCTCAACTTGTCCTTTTTGCTCGGCCTTTTCCCTTTGATACCGCCGGAGCCTTGCGGCGCAGGCGGTTCATCCAAAGGCTCGAAGCCCGGTATGTGCTCCAAAACCAGTTCCAGGTTTTCGCGTTTGTGTATCAACTTCCAATGCGCCCGCGACTCTGCGGTGACAAAACTCAGCGCTTCGCCATGCGCACCTGCGCGGCCAGTGCGGCCGATGCGGTGGGTGTAGTCGGTGGCCGAGCGCGGCAAGTCGTAATTCACCACCACGGGCAGCATGGCGATGTCAATACCGCGCGACGCAAGATCAGTGGTCACCATCACGTGGCAATGCCCCGTTTTGAAATCTCGCAGCACATCTTGTCGCGCGCCTTGGCTCATCTCGCCATGAAAAGGCGCGGCGTTAATGCCTGCTTTTGAAAGTTTGTTGGCCACATGCTCGCAGCCGTAGCGCGTGGCCACAAACACCAGCACCTGCTTCCAACTGTTTTCTGTCATTAAATGGCGCAACAAAGTGGTGCGCTTTTTGTCGTCTACTGCAATGGCTCGCTGGGTGATATCGGGCTTGTGGCCCTCAAATGCTTCCACCGTGATGCGCACAGGATCGTGCAGTAATCTCTGCGCCAAGGCCTCTACCTCGGGCGCAAAGGTGGCAGAGAATAACAAGGTCTGACGCTTGGCAGGCAACAGCGCCAACACGCGTTGCAATTCATCTGCAAAGCCCGGGTCAAGCAGTCGGTCGGCCTCGTCCAGCACCAAGTGTTGCAAATCGTTCAGTCGAATCGCGTTTTGATCGACCAGATCCAGCAAACGGCCAGGCGTGGCGACCACCATATCCGCACCTCCGCGCAAATCCATCATTTGCGGATTGATGGAGACGCCGCCATACACCACCGCTACTTTGAGATTGAGCGAATAACTCAAATGTGTGAGGACTCCCCCTAACTGCAGCGCCAATTCGCGTGTAGGAACCACGACAAGGCTGCGAATGGGACGGCGAAAATTGGTCTGGCGCGGCTGCAGCACATGCTGTTGCAACAAGGGTAATGCAAACGCCAGCGTTTTACCCGAACCTGTGGGCGCTGTGGCCCATATGTCACGGCCTTGCAGCGCTTGAGGTATGCCTTGGGCCTGAATAGGGGTGGGCGCAAACAAACCCATGCGGGTCACGGCTTGTTGCAACGCAGGGGAAAGGGTGAAATCTGAAAAGTTCATTCAGGTGAATGTTAACCACTGTCAATTTCTCAGCGCTGGCAACCCCACCCCGCTGGCATCAAAACCGCCGTCCACCGCAATCATCTGTCCGGTCAAATAACTGGCCTCTGAGGAGGCGAGAAACACAATCACTCGCGCGATTTCCTCTTCGCTGCCGTAACGGTTCAGCGGAATCGCATCGTGGTATGCGCTCACAATATCGGGTGTGTGCACGGCAGCAGCGAGTTTGGTTTTCACCGGTCCGGGTGCGACGCAGTTCACGCGTATGCCCCATTCGCCCAGTTCTGCCGCCTGTTGTTTGGTCAGATGTATGACGGCAGCCTTGGAGGTGCCGTAGGCTACGCGCAGGGTGGACGCGCGCAAGCCCGAGATGGACGCAATATTGACGATACAACCGCGGCTCTCACGAAGCGCATCAAGGGCTGCTTGCGAGCATAAAAACACACCGTCCAGATTGGTGCGCATGACCGTTTGCCAGCGTTCAAACGTGGTGTCTTGAATCGCTGCGAAATCAGCTACACCTGCGTTGTTGACCAATACGTCAATGCGACCAGACCATTGCAACACGTTTTGCACCATGGTGTTGACCTGGTCTTCTTGAGATACATCGCAGTTCACGCCCAAGACGTTTTCTAAATCAGCAGCGGCAGTTTTCAGTTCAGCCTTGTCTCGGTCAACCATGGCAACCCGGTAGCCTTTGCTCACGAACAGTTTGGTGGTTGCCAGGCCGATGCCGCGCGCCGCACCTGTGACGATGGCAGTAGGCTGCGTTGCTTCAATGGGTAAGGTCATGGGGTTCCTTGATGCTTGAATTTGTCGGTCTTGTCAGCAGAAAGAATGCGTGTGCAAGCGGTTGTTGCTCACACACCTGCCAACGACTGTAAATCAATCGGCTTGCTTATCAGGCAATCCCTGCCCTAGGTGGGCGCTGGAACGTAGTAAATTCAATCGATTCGTCCTCTTTAATCCCACCCTTGTGCCCACGTAAACTCTAAGCCATGAAAAACCTCAACCTCACTCCTGTTCGCTTGGGTCAAAGCGATTTGCACGTCACCCCTATTTCTTTGGGCACCATGACTTTTGGCCAGCAAGTAGACGAACCTGCTTCACACGCCATCATGGACCACAGCATTGAGCGAGGCGTTAATTTTTTTGATACGGCTGAAATTTATGCGGTTCCGCCTACTGCTGAGTCGTATGGCAAAACCGAGCATTACATCGGCAATTGGTTAAGCAAACGCCCCGGTATGCGCCAAAAAATTGTTTTGGCTTCGAAAGTGGCAGGGCCTTCACGCGGCATGCCTTGGGTACGTCCCGGCGAGGGCATGACAGCAGCAGAAATACACACCTCATGTGATGCCAGTTTGAAGCGTTTGCAAACCGACGTGATTGACCTTTATCAAATCCATTGGCCAGAGCGTCATGTGCCTATGTTTGGGGGTGTTTATTACGATCCCAAAAACGAAAAAACAGCCACATCTATTCACCAACAGCTTGAGGCGTTGGCGAGTTTGATCAAACAAGGCAAGGTGCGCTACATCGGTTTGTCTAACGAAACGCCATATGGCGTGCACGAGTTTGTGCGGCTTGCCGAGCAACATAACTTGCCGCGCATCGTCAGTGTGCAAAACGCGTATTGCTTGGTGAATCGCGTGCCTGAAAATGGCTTGGATGAAACCATGCACCGATTGAATGTGTCATTGTTGGCTTATTCACCGCTGGCGTTTGGACTGCTTACCGGCAAATACGATGAGTCAGGTTTTCTCGGTGACAACGCACCTAAAGAAGGTCGAATCACGAAGTATGAAAGCGTGCGTAAACAACGCTGGGCGCGACCTGATGCGCTGGCTGCTGCCAAGCGCTACAACCAACTCGCGCGTGACAACGGTATGACACCCACCGATATGGCGTTGGCGTTTTGCTATACACAGTGGCGCGTGGCCAGCACCATCATTGGTGTGACTTC
>Ga0114958_10001384_pt1 | contig 19215 bp, 18 predicted proteins | sample C_130208_EF_Meta_FD_89577 | JGI IMG/M metagenome (GOLD analysis project Ga0114958, IMG submission 89577) | Freshwater microbial communities from Lake Croche, Canada to study carbon cycling - C_130208_EF_MetaG | ecosystem: Environmental > Aquatic > Freshwater > Lake | place: Lake Croche, Canada...
ACCGGAGCGGCGAATGCCTTGACGCGGTATTCGATGCCATCGACCAAGGATCCGTAGTTGATCACTGGCAGGCACCCACCATCAAGCGTTCGGACCCGACTGTTGAGTTGTTTGAGTGGAGTGCCCGCCCACAAGGTCAGCTCGCCCCAGTTTGCATTGTAGGCTCCATCGCCGGTCAACTGGAAAGCCTTGGGAGCATCCATGAAGCCGAGGGCATCACTGGGAGTCAGAAAATAGTTGAATGGCCCCTGTAGATCATGTGTCCGTTCGTCGATCTTCGGGTCGTGCACATACGTTTGAGCGCAGGCACCTGACACCACCAAGGACAGGGCAGCGATCACCGCATGACCGCAACAAGAGAGGTTGAAAACGCACTGACGCATGAGTGTGGGGGTTCGATGTGAGATCGTCGACCTGACGTGGAAGCAGGCCTGCGCCGAGCTTGTGGATCGAACCGCAGCAGCACCAGATCAAACCGCCAGACTCACGTCCAGTGGCCGCTAAAATCAGGCACCACGACCGCTGCGCTGGTCGGCGTGATGCCATTTCTGCATTGAGCAAGCGAATTTAACGAGGCGAATACTCGCCCCGCTTTTCCTCCTTCTGCTCGTCTGGCTTCTCTTTGCGATCCTCGTCCCTGAAGCGCTCGCGCACGAACTTTCTAAGCTCATCGAGCTCGCGCTGCTGTTTCTCGACCCGCTCCGTGAGGCTTCCCATGCGTGCTCGCATCTCTTCCATCATTCTCGGATCCATCATGAGGCCACGCGGTGAAGATTCCTGAGGTGGCTGCATCTCCCGCGTGGGGCGCTGATCTGGCTTGGGCATGTCATTTTCAACCGTCACTTCTCCACGCTTTCCTCCTTGGATCACCGACAGGTGCAACGGGGAATGACTGGCTCCCGCAGCGGCAACGGCTTGGTGCAGTTGCTCCATGGAAGCGATTGGTCTGTCATTCGCCTTGAGGATGATATCGCTCTTCCTGATTCCCGCTTTGTCGGCTGGACCGTTAGGCATCACCTCCTTGACGACAACGCCGACCTCCTTCGGGATATCAAGATGGACGCGCAGTTCATCTTCAACCGGAACCACGCCAACTCCGATGCGCCAGGCTGCGGATTCCTCTTTCTGCGGCTTGGCTGCCTCGATGCGTGGCCCGCCACCCTCTTGAAACTGACCCCAGCGCTGGGCACGCGCCCGGGCACGCTCGATTTGCGGTGCAGGGCCTCCCGGCTGAACCGCCCGCCGCTCGTTCGACTTTTCTGCACCTGGCGCTTGATCCTGGGAAAGTGCAGGAACCGTCATGGCGGCAAGAAGTCCCAATAGTTTGAAGTGGTCTGTTTTCATCATCCAACCCTGTAAGCGACATACGAACTCGCCTTTGTCTATTACCCTATTCAACGCAGCCCCGCCCATCGGCCCTTGAGCTCTTGGAGGAGGCACCGCAGTTCCGGATCAACGATACTGGTTGATAAACTGAAATCGTCCGGCGGGTTTTAACTTCTCCAGCGCCGCCGCTCCGAACTCAATGCTAAGATCGCCCCCCTGTTGCGTGATCCTCACCCCCTCGATATTTTTCAGCTCGATGGCCTGCCGCCCGTCCGACTGAAATGTCAGTCCTTCACAGAATTTCTGCTTCTGAACGATCAGGGTGAGTTTGGAAAACCTCGTGCCACTCAGATCCAAGCGGAACGCGAAGATGCCGGTCGGCTCGAATAGCGTGAAGACAGCCTCCTTTCCGTCCTCCGAAATCTTCTTCGTCACCGTCTTGAAATCACTCCGGTACCCGGGGATTTTTGAAATGATGTCCAAGTCCTGTGGTGCCGCCGCATGAGCAGTCAAGAGAAGTAACAGCAGAGGCCACGCTCGGTTAACCCATGTTGCAAAGCAGGGCTTCGTGAACATGACCCGAGAATGCAATGGCACGATCCAAAGAGCAATCGACTTTCACTCGACCCGTGATGCCGCGACTGAATCCTCCAACACCACTGCCGGAATCAGGCCATCAAGCAGGATCTCACAGGCCCAGTTCGCGCCTGACCTCGACGAAGGCGTTGGTTGCACGTTCCAAATCCTCTTTTGAATGCGCCGCACTGATCTGGGTGCGGATGCGGGCCTTGCCCTGCGGCACGATCGGATAGCTGAAACCCACAACGTAGACCCCCTGCTCCAGCATGGCGGCCGCGAACTTCGCTGCCAGCGCCGCATCTCCAAGCATGACGGGAACGATGGGATGCTCGCCCGGTGCAATGTCGAATCCCACCTCCGTCATTGCCCGACGGAAGTAAAGGGTATTCGCCTCCAGGGTGTCGCGCAGGTCGGTTGATCGCTTCAAAAGTTGCAGAGCAGCCAGCGATGCGCCCGCGATCACCGGGGCAAGCGTATTGCTGAACAGGTAGGGCCGCGAGCGTTGGCGCAGCAGATCGATGATCTCCTTCCTTGCGCTGGTATAGCCACCGCTCGCGCCACCAAGCGCCTTGCCCAGCGTGCCGGTGATGATGTCGATGCGCCCCATGACTCCGCAATGTTCGTGCGTGCCGCGACCCTGACTGCCCATGAATCCCACTCCGTGGGAATCATCCACCATCACCAATGCGCCGTATCGTTCCGCGAGATTACATATCTCATCGAGCGGTGCAATGAACCCGTCCATCGAGAAAACGCCATCGGTCGCGATCAGTTTGAAGCGTGCACCGCCCGAATCGGCCTCGATCAACCTGCTTTCGAGCTCGGCCATGTCGCGGTTTTTATAGCGAAATCGCGTGGCTTTGCACAGCCGCACGCCGTCAATGATGGACGCGTGATTGAGTTCATCGCTGATCACGGCATCCTCGTGGCCCAGCAGCGTTTCGAAAAGCCCGCCGTTCGCATCGAAACAGGAGCCATAAAGAATGGTATCCTCGGTGCCCAGGAAATCACTCAGGCTCGCTTCCAGCTCCTTGTGGACGCCTTGTGTGCCGCAGATGAAGCGTACGCTGGCAAGTCCATACCCCCAGCGCTCCAGTGCATCGTGCGCCGCCTGCTGGACCTCCCGATGCTGCGCAAGCCCGAGATAATTGTTCGCGCACATGTTGAGGACAGGCTCACCATTCGTCCGAACCAAAGTCCCCTGCGGCGTGGTGAGGGTGCGCTCATGCTTGTAGGTCCCCGCACTGCGGATGTCCTCCAGCTGGCTGGCGATATGCGTTTGAAATGTTGAATACGTGTTCATGAATGCCTTAGTCGAAAATGGTCCAGTCGAGCACGACCTTGCCACTCATCCCGGTCCTCATGACTTCGAAGCCCTCTTCGAACTCATCAGCACCGAAGCGATGGGTGATCACCGGCCGGATGTTCAGTCCGCTTTCAAGCAAGACATTCATCTTATACCAGGTTTCATACATCTCACGTCCGTAGATCCCCTTGATCGTGAGCATGCTGAAAATCACCTTGTGCCAGTCGATGGCCATCGGTTCGCTCGGGATTCCAAGCATGGCGATTTTTCCGCCGTGGCACATGGCGTCGATCATGTCACGAAAGGCGGCTGGATTCCCGCTCATCTCCAATCCGACATCGAAACCCTCACTCATCTTCAACTCCTTCTGCACGTCGGCAAGGTTTCCCCGGGTGACATTGAGGGCAACGTCCGCACCTAGGACTTTGGCAAGGTCCAGTCGATAGTCGTTCACGTCGGTGATGACAACGTGCCGCGCACCCGCGTGCTTCGCGATCGCCACCGCCATCACGCCGATCGGTCCCGCTCCGGTGATGAGCACGTCCTCGCCGAGCAGATCGAACGACAGCGCCGTATGCACCGCGTTACCAAAGGGATCGAAGATCGAAGCGACATCCTCGTCGACGCCCGGATCATGGTGCCACACGTTGGTCATTGGCACGCTGATAAACTGGGCGAATGCGCCGGCCCGGTTCACTCCGATGCCAACCGTGTCCCGGCACAGATGGCGGCGCCCGGCCAGGCAGTTGCGGCAACGTCCGCAGACCACATGGCCCTCGGCGCTGACGATCTCGCCGGGATGGAAATCATTCACGTTCGTGCCCACACTGACGACAGACCCCACGAATTCATGCCCGACCACCATCGGCACCGGAATGGTCTTCTGCGCCCAGGCGTCCCAGTTATAGATGTGCTGATCGGTGCCACAAATGCCGGTCTTGTGCACCTTGATGAGGACGTCATTGATGCCAACCAAGGGTTCTGGAACGTCCTGCAGCCAGAGTCCGGGCTCGGCTTTGGCTTTGACTAGTGCTTTCATGAATCGGGACGTTGCAGCAGGTGAATTCCCGGATACTGGACACAGATCCACCACACCGGCAAGAGCGGATCGGCAGCGCGGATTCAGCTTCCGGAAAGCGAGGTCAGATCCGCGCCTTGGCGTCGCTCAAGCGACACACGGATCCGGGGTTCTGACGCTCCATAAGTTCTCGACAGCCGTCCGTCGGGCGATACTTTCAGTGAGGTAAGATCCATTGAAATCATGTCCTATTCACTTTCCTGTTTCATCTGTTCGATGGCCATCATGTTAGCCAGTGACATCACCCGTGCGGAGGACAATGAACAATGGCTGACGTATCCCGGAGGGGATGGGCCCGGAAACGGCAAGCGCATCGTCCTGATTGCCGCTGATCAGGAATATCGCAGCGAGCAGTCGATGCCGATGATGGCGAAGATCCTGAGCAAGCATCATGGCTTTGACTGCACGGTGCTGTTTGCGGTGAATGAAAAGGGCGAGGTGGACCCCACCATGCCGGTCTATCCGGAGAAGGGACAGAAATTGAAAGAGCATCATATTCCAGGACTGGAGCAGTTGGCCGCCGTTGACATGGTCATTTTCTTTCCCCGGTTGCTGACTCTGCCGATGGCGGAGCGCGAGTTGATTGTGAAATACATCGACTCCGGCAAGCCCTTCATGTCGATCAGAACGGGCAACCATGGCTTCCTAGGTCCACTGCCCTACAAGATCAATGACAAGCAGGTGGACTGGGGTCGGGATGTCTTGGGCGGAACCTTTCTGGAACACCACGGCAACTGGCATGCCGACTCGACCCGAGGCACCATCGTGCCTGAGCAGAAGGATCACCCCATTCTCCTCGGAGTGAGTGATATCTGGGGCAACTCGGATGTTTACCGGACCTATAAAGTGGGCACGAGCCTTCCAGCGGACTGCACGGCGCTGGTCTGGGGACAACCGCTGATGGGCAGAAAGCATAACGACGCTCCGAATCCGAAGCTAGAGCCATTGCCCGTCGCGTGGTTCAAGAACTGGCAGACGAGCGAAGGCAAGAGCGTCCGCGTATTTCACTGCACGATGGGCAGTGGCACCGACCTTGAAAGTGCGGGACTGCGGCGGCTGATCATCAACGCGGCGTACTGGGGAATGGGCATGGAGAGCTCCATCAAGGCGGATCGCAGCGTTGACATCGTCGGCACGTACGAACCTCTTGAAAGCGGATTCGATTATAGGGAACTCGGAGTCGTTCCGAAGCCGGTCTCGGCTTACAAGTAACGCGGATGGGGTGTTGGGTTGATTAAACTTTGGGTTCTCTGGGAGCTGGAAGCTCCAGAGACGGACTGGAGCAGGATGCTCCAGCCACGAGGTATCAGTCGAGTTTGCTGACCTCGACGTGGACCTGGAGGTGACAATAGCCGCTGCCGCGGTAGTTGCCTTTGATCGGGGCGACGTCGTCGTAGTCGCGGCCGACGGCGATCTTGGCGTAACGGGCGTCGGCAAGGGTACCGTTGGTGGGATCAAAACCGATCCACCCGGAGCCAGGCAGATAGATCTCGCACCAAGCATGCGAGGCCTGGGCTCCGACAAGGGTGTCACGAGGACCATTGTAGAGGTAACCGGACGCATAGCGGGCCGGAATTCCAATGGCTCGGCACAAACCGATCATGACATGGGCATAGTCCTGACACACCCCACGGCGCAGCGCGAATGCCTCCTCAAGGTGCGTGCTGGAGGTGGTGCTGCAGATATCATACACAAAAGTCTGGTGGATCCAGTGCATGATGGACAGCGACTGGTCGAAAAGCGTGGGTCGCTCACGGGTGAGGTCGACTGCCTGCCTCCAGATGTCGACGTGCTTCGAGACGAGATGGCTTTCCTGAAGAAACGGCCAGATCCTTTCGCGAATGGATGGATCACGGTAGTCATCAAAAGTAGCCGCTTTCGACTCGGCGGATACCTCAAGCGGAAGGTTCCGGACGCGGATGTGACTCTCGACTTCCAGTCTGGTGTGCGGCTGGATCAGTTCGAAGTGGTGCGTGACGTTCTGAAAGAGGTCGGTGAAGCGCCGCACGCGGGTGGCGGGCAGTACTTTGACGAGGGCCCCAAGTGTCTGCTGAAACGGGAACGTGCGCGGCTCAAGGTGCAGGGTGTTGAGGCTGTCGGTCACCGGACCGGCATAGGTGAAGACCGTGCGGTGCACGATCGACAGCTTCATCCCGCAGGCAAGTGAATCCGGCACGGGCGAGGCCGGCACCTCCATATCGTCCGGGGAAGTAGTCACTGTTGTTGCTGCTCCTGCTCCATCTGCCACGCGAGGGCGGCGGAGATCGATGTGAACGTCTCCATTGGACGGGACTGCACCCGTTCCGGCATCAGCACGTAGGTCTCAAAAATCTCGGAGCCGATCTGGTTGAAGCGGCTCTGGAGCTTGTCGAGAAAGGTGTGGAGTCCCATCTCAAAGGCATCACCCGCAGAGCCGTAGCTGAGTTCGGAATAGAGCTTTCCTGCTTCCCGCTCAGCCTCACAGGAGAACGTCCCGCGCGGCGTCCCGGAGATCCGGTGCAAGCTGAGATCAACACGGTTCATGCAAAAACGGACGGAGCGTGGGAAGTCGCGTGAGAAGACGAGGAACTTGACCACGTTCTCCGGAGTGATCTCCCCCTGATACTCGGCGCGGAAGGCTCCCATCGCACCGCAGGAACGGAGAATCGCGCTCCAGTGGAGAATTCCAGGAGCACCGGTCTCGGCCCCGTCCGTGCCGTCAGACAGTTTATTCCCGATGTCGAGGAAACGCGTCGACTCATCGGCTCGTTCCAGATACAGACGGAGATCCATGAAATCCCATGCTTCATTGCGGGTCGTGGTGGACGAGGCGATGCCGTGAAAGGTCAACGCGGCGCGACGAATCGAGGCATAAAGTTTCCCCGGATCAGACTCGGCCATCGCTTTCATGTCGCCGCCGCTCAATGAGAGATAGAGCGAATTCAGCTCCTCCCACAACTCGTCGGAAAGCTGGTCGCGTACGGTGCGGGCGCTTTCTCGGGCTTGGAATATCGAGGAAACGATGCTGTTCGGATTGCGTTTGTCGTCGGTGAGGAAGTGGATGACCTCGGCACTTCCGGAGGTCTCGTTGAGTGTACCGAAGAGCTCCTCATCGCCCGTGGAAAGCACGATGGGCTTCCAGAACGCGCTGAGGCGCTCGCTGTCGAGGCTTTCGAAGTCGAGAAGCAGGTGGCGGTTGACGTCGATGAGGCGCGCGAGGTTATCGGCGCGTTCGACGTAGCGGACCATCCAGTAGAGGGTGTTGGCGACGCGGGAGAGCATGGAGGTCAGTGGCGGAGAACCCAGGTGTCCTTGCTGCCCCCGCCCTGCGACGAATTGACGACAAGGGAGTCTTTGGTCAAGGCAACTCGCGTGAGCCCCCCGGGCACAATCTTGATGTCGCGCCCGTAGATGATGTAGGGCCGGAGATCGATGTGGCGGCCTTGCATCGTCCCATCACACCAAGTGGGCGAACGGGATAGCGAAACGACCGGCTGTGCGATGTAGTTGCGAGGGTCGGCGATGATGAGTTCGCGGAACTTTTCGATCTCCGCCTTGGATGCTGACGGCCCCATCAGCATGCCGTAGCCGCCGGATTCGTTGGCGGCCTTGACCACCAGCTCCGGGAGGTGCTCGAGGATGTACTTCCGGTCAGCATCCTCCGAGGCGAGGTAGGTCGGGACGTTCGGCAGGATCGGCTCCTGACCTAGGTAGTATTCGATGATTTTCGGGACGAAGTAGTAGATGACCTTGTCGTCGGCCACGCCAGTACCGACCGCATTGGCGAGAGCCACATTTCCGGCGCGATAGGAATTCATCAGCCCGGGCACTCCGAGCACGGAATCCTTTCGGAAAACAGTCGGGTCGAGGAAGTCATCGTCGATTCGGCGGTAGATCACGTCCACCCGGACGAGGCCGGTCGTCGTGCGCATGTAGACCACGTTGTCGACCACCACAAGATCGCGGCCTTCCACGATTTCGATGCCCATCTCACGGGCCAGATAGCAGTGCTCGAAGTAGGCGCTATTGTGGCAACCGGGCGTCAGCAGCACGCAGACCGGGTCATCGCTGGGACGCGGCGAAATGTAGTGGAGCATGTCCAGCAGGTCGCGCGGATAGGAATCAACCGAGCGGACGCCGAGCGTATCGAAGAGCCCGGGAAACGCGCGTTTGAGCGCGTTGCGGTTTTCCAATAGATACGAAGCCCCGGACGGGCAGCGGCCGTTGTCCTCGAGGACGTAATAGGTGCCGTCATGGCCGCGCACGAGGTCGCTGCCGCAAATGTGGATGTAGATGTCCTTGGGGACGTTGATCCCACGGAATTCGGGGCGGTAGTGCTTGGCATTCTCGATGTAGTGTCGGGGGATGGTGCCGTCTTTGAGAATATGCTGGTCGTGGTAGATGTCGTGCAGGAACAGGTTCAACGCCATCAGCCGCTGGGAAAGCCCGGCCTCTAACAACTCCCACTCGTGGGCAGGAATGACGCGCGGCACCGGATCGAAGGGGAAAATGCGCTCGGTCCCTTGATTGTCATGGTAAACATTGAAGGTGATCCCCTGGCGGAGGAAGTAGAGCTCGCAGGTCGCCTTCCGGGCGAGGAAATCGCGTTCGCTCAGGCCGTTGAAGCGCTTGAAGAGCGGATCGCAGTAATCCCGGACCTTGCCCGGCGCTGCAAACATCTCGTCGTAGAATTTTCCTGGTTCGTATCCCTCAAACATTTCCATGGGTTCCACTGGATTTATAAGCAGCAGACGGGCCAAGTTTGAACAAGGGCGATTCCTTAGGTGGGACAATTGGACACCTCCCGGGTATTTTCACGGATGGCAGTCCGGGAGACTCGCTCGTCCTCACGATCTCACCCTCCCCCGTGTCCAATTCCTCCGGGTGATCCCCCTCCCCGTCTAACGCTGCGGAACTTGACCCCAAGGCGACAGCTTTCTGACTCTCCCCTTGAAAAGCACAGAGCCGGAACCTATTTACGGCGCGGCCCTGCACTACGCCTCCATTTTCCTCTCATGAACGCCCTCTCCCGCAGCCTTTGCTCCTATTGGAGCTCCTCGATCGGCAAGAAACTCATCGTCGCCCTCACTGGTCTGGCGCTTGTCCTGTTTCTCGCCGGCCACCTCACCGGCAACCTGCTGGTCTTCGTGGGACGCGAGGCTTTCAACGACTACGCCGAATTCCTCCACCACACCCTCCACGGCGCCGGAGTCTGGATCGCCCGGATCGGCCTGCTGACCTGCGTGCTGCTCCACATCGTCGCCACCATCCAGCTCACCCGAGAAAACAGGGCCGCCCGCACGCCCTATGCCTTCGACGCCACGGTGCAGGCCTCGAAATCCTCCCGCATCATGATCTGGAGCGGCCTGACCATCCTGGCCTTCGTCATTTACCACCTCCTCCACTTCACCGTCCACGCAGGGAACACCTACGGCAGCTACGTCGATCCCGAGCACCTCGCGAAAACCGGCCTCACCCGCCCCGATGCATGGAAAATGGTGATCGACGGCTTCTCAGTCTGGTACGTAGTCGCTTTCTATGTGATCGCGATGTCTCTGCTCTGCTCTCACCTTTCCCACGGGGTCGCCTCGATGTTCCAGACCCTCGGCCTTCGCTCGAAAAAGTCCGCCCCCGTGATCGCCGTCATCGCCAAGGGTTACTCCCTGCTGATCTGGCTCGGTTTCATCGCCATCCCCATCGCCATCCTCGTCTTCGGCTTCGGACGCTAATCCCTCACCTGCTCACGCCATGTCATTCATCCTCGATTCGAAAGTTCCGGCCGGTCCGCTTGATCAGAAATGGTCGAAGCACAAGATGGACTCGAAGCTCATCAACCCGGCCAACAAGCGGAAATACACCATCATCGTCGTGGGTTCCGGACTCGCCGGTGGAGCCGCTGCGGCCACCCTCGCCGAGCTTGGCTATCAGGTGAAGTGCTTCTGCTACCAGGACAGCCCGCGCCGCGCCCACTCGATCGCCGCCCAAGGCGGGATCAATGCCGCCAAGAACTATCGCAACGACGGCGATTCCACTTTCCGGCTTTTCTACGATACCCTCAAGGGCGGCGACTTCCGCTCGCGTGAGGCCAACGTCTATCGCCTCGCAGAGGTTTCCACCTCGATCATCGACCAGTGTGTCGCCCAGGGCGTGCCCTTCGCCCGAGAATACGGCGGCCTGCTCGACAACCGCTCCTTCGGCGGCGCCCAGGTCTCCCGCACCTTCTACGCCCGTGGCCAGACTGGACAGCAGCTGCTGATTGGTTGCTATCAGGCCCTCGAAAAGGAAATCCACAAGGGCGGCGTGAAGATGTTCCCGCGCACCGAGATGCTCGACCTCGTCCTCGTCGACGGACAGGCCAAAGGCATCGTGGTTCGCGATCTCAACACCGGCAAAATCTCCTCCCACGCAGGCGATGCCGTCCTGCTCGCCACCGGCGGCTACGGCAACGTCTTTTTCCTTTCGACAAATGCCATGGGCTGCAACGTGACCGCCGCCTGGCGCGCCGCGAAAAAGGGAGCCCTCTTCGCCAACCCCTGCTACACCCAGATCCACCCGACCTGCATTCCGGTCAGCGGCGACTACCAGTCGAAGCTGACCCTGATGTCGGAATCCCTCCGCAACGACGGCCGCGTCTGGGCCCCGAGGACCCGCGAGCTCGCCGAAAAAATCCGCGCGAACCAACTCTCCCCAAACGACATCGCCGAGGATGACCGCGACTACTTTCTGGAGCGCAAGTATCCCTCCTTCGGAAACCTCGCCCCGCGCGACATTTCCTCCCGCGCCGCCAAGGAGGTCTGCGATGAAGGCCGTGGCATTGCTCCCACCGGCCTCGGCGTTTACCTCGATTTCCGGGATGCCACCAAGCGCCTCGGCGAGGACACCATCCGCGCCCGCTACGGCAACCTCTTCCAGATGTATGAAAAGATCGCCGGCGAGGATCCCTACACCCGTCCGATGATGATCTACCCCGCTGTCCACTACACCATGGGCGGCCTCTGGGTGGACTACAACCTCATGTCGAACGTCCCCGGCCTGCATGTGCTCGGCGAGGCGAACTTCTCCGACCACGGCGCGAACCGCCTCGGGGCCTCCGCCCTCATGCAGGGCCTGGCTGACGGTTACTTCGTCGCTCCGACCACGGTCGCCAACTACCTCGCCACCCAGAAGCCGGGCACCGTCACCACCGACCACCCCGAGTTCAAGAAGGCCGAGGCCGAAATCAACGCCCGCACCGCCCAAATGCTCGCCATCGGCGGCAAGCGGACCGTGGATTCCTTCCATCGCGACCTCGGCAAGATCATGTGGGACAAGTGCGGCATGGAACGCACCGCCGAAGGCCTTCAGCAGGCCCTTCAGGAAATCCCCGCCATCCGCGAGGAGTTCTGGAACAACGTCCTTATCCCCGGTTCCGGCACCGGAGCCAACATGGAACTCGAAAAGGCCGGCCGCGTCGCCGATTTCATCGAGTTCGGTGAACTGATGTGCCACGACGCCCTCAACCGCGAGGAATCCTGCGGCGGTCACTTCCGTGGAGAGCACCAATACACCGAGGCCGATGCCGACGTGCAGGCCGGCAAGACCCAGCCCGGCGAAGCCAAGCGCCACGACGACACCTTCGCCTACGTCGCCGCCTGGCAGTTCACGGGTGCCGGCAACGCGCCGATTCTCCACAAGGAACCGCTGACCTTCGAGACGCTGAAGCCCTCCGTCCGCTCCTACGCCTGATCCTTTTCCACGAACCCTCTCCCGCCTCACCCGCCATGTCCAAGCAACTCAATCTCACCCTCAAAGTCTGGCGTCAGGACAGCAAGGAATCCGCCGGACGCATCGAGACCTATCCCGCGTCCAACATTCCCGAGGAAGCCTCCTTCCTTGAAATGCTCGACATCGTCAATGAGGGGCTGATCACCCAAGGCAAAGTGCCGATTCACTTCGACCACGACTGTCGTGAAGGAATCTGTGGTTCGTGCTCGCTCACGATCAACGGAGTCCCCCACGGCAAGGAGCGCGGCGTGACCACCTGCCAGCTCCACATGCGCAAGTTCACCGATGGCGACACCATCTGGGTCGAACCCTTCCGCGCCAAAGCCTTCCCGATCGTCCGCGACCTGATCGTCGATCGTTCCGCTTTTGACCGCATCATCGCCTCCGGTGGCTACATCGACGTCCGCACCGGTTCCGCCGTCGACGCCAACTCGCTCCCGATCCCGAAAGCCGATGCCGACAGCGCCTTCGACGCCGCCGCCTGCATCGGTTGCGGAGCCTGCGTGGCCTCCTGCAAGAATGCCTCTGCCATGCTCTTCGTTTCTGCCAAGGTCAGCCACCTCGGCCACCTGCCGCAGGGCCAGCCCGAGCGCGAAAAGCGCGTGCTCGCCATGGTCCGCCAGATGGACGCCGAGGGCTTCGGCAACTGCACCAACCAGTATGAGTGCGAAGCCGTCTGCCCGAAGGAAATCAGCGCCGACCACATCGCCCGCATGAACCGCGACTTCGCCAAAGCCTCAGCCAGGGAAGCGTTGGTCTAAACGTGGCTGGAGCATCCTGCTCCAGTCCGTCTGGGGAGCTTCCAGCTCCCAGCCATGCCTCGAAAGCCACCCAAGCGAAGCCATCAAACTCCTCGAACGGAAGATCGTTCGAAGAAGGATTCCGCCACGTCGAAATCGAAAACAGGACTTGTTTACTTCCTCCTAATTGGACCGATTCCCTTCGGCATCATCGGCCTGCTTTGCATCTTTCTTCCAGTTCCTTACTCGGGATCAGGAGGGGGCTACAAAACACCGTGGAATAGTTTCACCTACAGCGTCGATCAAACGGTCGACTTCGGAATCTTCTTCCTGCTGATCGCCGTCATCCTGAGCTTCATGGGTTGGCGAATGCTCAGGAAGTAACAGCGAATTCCCTCGGATTTCAAACTCACTCCCCTTCCACGGTCCCTCCGAGTGCGCCCCATGAAGCATCCGATCCTGACCCTGATCAATCCTACCCTAGAGTGTGAGGTCTTGGCTGCTCTAGGCACCGGCACCGCCGCGAATCCGCCCGGCCTGCTGTTCTCGCCGGCCCTGAACGGCCCGCGCCGCTTCTAGCGGATCGTCGTCACGCCCGCTCCTTGACTTCCCGCAGTGACGGGACAGACTCCCGACCAGACAGGGGTGCTCCACGTTCGCGGAGCCGAGATTTTCCAGCGCGTGGAAAAGACCCTCCGAACCTGATGCGGGTCAAGCCGCCGTAGGAAGTCGAAACCCCCACCCGTTTCCCCTTCCCGGCCGTGCCCCACCGCACGGCCTTTTTTTTGAACATCGAACACCGGACGTCCAACATCGAACATCGAAGTGCCAGGCTCCCAACTTCTGTTGGTGAACACTGAAAACTGAACGCTCGCAAACTTCTTCCTCTCCCCACTTTCCACTTTCCACTTTCCACTTCAAACTTTCCACTTCGCACTTTCCACTCCTCTTCCTCTTCCACCGATCACCGATCACCGATCACCGATCACCGATCACCGATCACCGATCACCGATCACTGATCACCCGGCACCCTCTTTTCCTCCTCTTCCTGAAAACTTCAAACTGAACCCTAGCAAACTTTAAAAGAAATGATCTCCACCGAAGAAACCACCGGCACACCCGCTCCCGGATCACACGACGCCTCGCTCGCACAGCTCCCGGCGTCCACCCGCATTTATGTCGAGGGCCAACTGCATCCGCAGATCCGTGTGCCGATGCGCGAGATCGCACTCTCCGACACCAAGTCCTTCAACGGCCGCATCGAGAAAAACGAGTCGGTCCGCGTCTATGATTGCTCCGGCCCGTGGGGTGACCCGGATTTCAAAGGCACCTCCGAGGAAGGCCTCCCGCCACTCCGCCGCGATTGGATTCTCGCCCGCGGCGACGTGGAAGCCTACGACGGCCGCGAAGTCCAGCCGCAGGACAACGGCTACCTCACCGAGAAACACGTCGAGTTCGCCTCGAAATCCGAGCGCGCCAACAAGTTCATCGAATTCCCCGGCCTCACTGCCGACCGCCGCCAGCCGCTCCGCGCCATCAAGAGGGGCACAGGCGGCTCGCCTGTGACTCAAAAGCACTACGCCGACCAGGGCATCATCACCCCGGAGATGGAGTTCATCGCGATCCGCGAAAACATGCGCCGCGCCAAGATCGCGGACATGACCGACGACATCGTCCGCAATGATCTCAACAAGCAGCACAACGGCTCGCATCAGAATTCTTCCTCTCAACCCTCAACTCTCAACTCTCAACTCTCTTACACCCCTTCCATCTTCCAACGCTTCCCACAGCGCATCCCCGCCGAGATCACCCCCGAGTTCGTGAGAAGCGAAGTCGCCGCCGGTCGCGCCATCATCCCGCTCAACATCAACCACCCGGAATGCGAACCGATGATCATCGGCCGCAACTTCCTCGTCAAAATCAACGCCAACATCGGCAACTCCGCCGTCGCCTCGTCGATCGAGGAAGAGGTCGAGAAAATGCGCTGGTCCACCAAATGGGGTGCCGACACCGTCATGGACCTTTCCACCGGCAAGAACATCCACGCCACCCGCGAGTGGATCCTGCGGAACTCGCCCGTCCCCATCGGCACCGTGCCGATCTATCAGGCACTCGAAAAAGTGAACGGCAAGGCCGAGGACCTCACCTGGGAACTCTATCGGGACACCCTCATCGAGCAGGCCGAGCAGGGCGTCGATTATTTCACCATCCACGCCGGCGTCCTGCTGCGCTTCGTCCCGATGACCGCCAGCCGCATGACCGGCATCGTCTCCCGCGGCGGTTCCATCATGGCCAAGTGGTGCCTCGCCCATCACAAGGAAAACTTCCTCTACACCCACTGGGATGAGATCTGCGACATCTGCGCCGCCTACGATGTCAGCTTCTCCATCGGCGACGGCCTCCGCCCCGGCTCCATCGCCGATGCGAATGACAAGGCCCAGTTCGGCGAACTTGAAGTGCAAGGCGAACTCACCACCCGCGCCTGGGCAAAAGGCTGCCAGGTCATGAACGAAGGCCCCGGCCACGTCCCCATGCACATGATCGAGGAAAACATGGCCAAGCAACTCGAATGGTGTCACGAGGCTCCCTTTTACACCCTCGGACCTTTGACCACCGACATCGCCCCCGGCTACGACCACATCACCAGCGGCATCGGCGCCGCCATGATCGGTTGGTATGGCTGCGCCATGCTCTGCTACGTCACCCCCAAGGAACACCTCGGCCTGCCGAACAAGGACGACGTCAAAGTCGGCGTCATCACCTACAAGCTCGCCGCCCATGCCGCCGACCTCGCCAAAGGCCACCCCGGCGCCCAATACCGCGACAACGCCCTCAGCAAGGCCCGCTTCGAATTCCGTTGGGAGGACCAGTTCAATCTTTCGTTAGACCCCATCACCGCCCGCTCCTTCCACGACGAAACCCTTCCCCAGGACGGAGCCAAAACCGCCCACTTCTGCTCCATGTGCGGCCCGCACTTCTGCTCGATGAAAATCAGCGAAGACGTCCGCCAATACGCCGCGGAACAAGCGATCTCGGAAGAAGAAGCCATCCAGAGAGGTATGGAAGAAAAGAGCAAGGAGTTCGCGGAAGCTGGTTCAGAGCTTTACAAAAAAGTATAGGTTCTATAAGTCCTATAGGACCTATCCAGTGAGATGGTATTAGCCCTAAACTCAAGTGTTCGGGCTCGCGCTGATTGGAAAATGCATCCACTCGAGACTTCAGTCCGGATCGAGCGGACCGTTGGCCCTCCGGAGTTCTTCGGTGATTGGATCCCAGGCCGTTGGCCTAGGGGATCTCCTTATCAGCTTGACCGCCGATAACCACGAAAGCTAACTCCCTCTGGACTATGAAACTTTTATCCCTGCTTCCATTTCTTGCCTTGGCCTCCGCCGCCTTCGCCGAGCCCTCCTACACCTTGGTGCCAGACTTCATCAGCCCGCCTTCCGGGCAGGAGAATCTGGGCAACAGCCACGGTGAGATCGGTTGCGACAGCACCGGCAACTTTTATGTCAGCGTGCAGGACAACAAGGAGGGCGGTCTGCTTATCTATGGTCCTGATGGCAATTTTCTCAAGGTGCTCAAGGTGCCGAACTCCCTGCACGGTTTCGTGATCCGCAAGGACGAGGGCAAGGAATACATCTTTGCCGCGGTGCTGAACGAAAACCGTTTCATCAAATGCGACCTCGACGGCAAGGTGGTCATGGAGATTCCCAAGGACGCTTTCCCCGCCGACAAAGGCGAGCTGAAACTGACCGGCTGCGACATCGCGAGCAACGGCGACATCTACATCGTGGACGGCTACGGCAAGAGCTGGATCTTCGTCTTCGACCGCACGGGCAAGTTCAAGAAAGTGTTCGGTGGCCCGGTGGAACCGTGGAATTTCAACAACACCCACAAGATCTTCATCGACAAACGTTTCTCCCCGGAGCGCATTGTCGCCCTCGACCGTGGCAACAACCGCATGTTGCACCTCGATCTGAATGGCAATATCCTCGGAACGATCGCGGATAAGGACCTGCGCAACCCCAGCAGCGCCAGCTTTCATGGCGACCTCATGTGTGTGGCGGAAATCGCGGGCCGCGTCAGCATCTGGAACAAGGACAACAAGATGGTCGCCGAACTTGGCGTTTCCCCCAAGCTGACCAACACGCCAGGTATTGCGCCCAAGGACTGGCAGCAGGGCACGGTCACCTCGCCCCACGGCATCACTTTTGACAACGACGGCAACATTCTTGAGACCGAATGGAACCAGTGGGGTCGTGTGCTGCGTTGGAATGTGAAGAAGTGATTCGACTTTTGCGATTCATCGTCCAACTCATCGCAGGGGCAGCAAGTGCGCTACCCCTGCTTGTGTATGGCCACGGAGGGGAGTTCTTGGAGGCCCGGCTTGAGGTTCAGGGCGGGATGGTGAACTTGCGGATTGTGGCACAATACGGCGACAACCCCATGATCGCCAATGAAGCTGAAGCTCGCAAAGTGCTGGCTGATGCCTTGCGGATCGAGGTTGGCACGGCCCGAACGAATCATCGCCTGGATGAACTGACGCCGCTGGTGATGGCGCCTCGTACCGCACGTGACCCCGAGTCACCGATGCCTCAGACGCCCGACGATCACGCCCATTCTGACAAGCTGCTGGAGGCGACCTGGAACTGGGCCGCCACTGAGGAGGATGTCGGCTTTATCGTTCCTGAAACGAGCCGACAGACCGTGCTGTTTTGGATGCCTACCCCAGGGGAGAAATCCCCCCGCTGGTCCTTGCTCGTTCCAGGAGACAGGACTCCGGCCATTTTCGTGAAACTTCCCTGGTGGAGAACCCGATGGGCTACGGGGGCAGGTGTTGCGCTCGCTTTTCTGGTCACAATCACGGTGTACCTCTACCTGCACCGCAGGAGTTCCTAAACCGGGAAAAGTCCATGCGCTAAAGGGAGGGGCAGCAGCCCTGTTTGAAAGGAGTCCCGAAATTCAAGTGTTTGGTCTCGTCAGGAACGGCAATTGAAAGGGGCCAGCCCCGATTTTCCAGTGTTGGACCCCAGACGCCTTGACGCCCCCTCGATTCGGATCTGCCAGGCCTGACGGTGGCGAACGAGTCCGAGCCCAGTAGGGGGAATCTCCTGATCCCGTGGAGAAGCCTCCCCATACTCCTCGGAGAGCATACTGGCGCCCGGGGGGAACTTGGAATTGAATCAGATTAACAGCATCCGTCGCCCCATGTCGCAAGCCCTCATCGATCCTGAGGAGGTCCGCCGTTTTGCAGCGGAGCTGAAGCGTTTCAATGGCGATCTACGCGAACGCAGCGCCTCGCTGATGGCCCGCCTCACAGCTTTGGGGGATACCTGGCAGGATCGGCAGCCCATTCAGAGGCTAAGCCACGCCGCCCTATTGCATGCGTTGGGGTGCCGCTGGCGCTTGGCTTTCCGGAGCATGGCTCGCTGATGATCGAAACCACGGAGGATTCTTCCGCCGCGGTTGATGCGCTCAATGGCATCGCGCTTCGCCTGCTGGCCATTTTCCCGCCGGGGCGTGCCTCGTTCGTCTTCATCGATCCCGTCGGGCTCGGTCGCGGCTTCGCGGGACTCATGCATCTCTCCGACTATGAGGAAACGCTGATCACGAACCGCATTTGGACGCAGACCACGCAGATCGAGGAACGTCTAACAGAACTTAGCGACCACATTGAGAAGGTGATCCAGATGTATCTCCGCAACGAGTATGCGACCATCGCCGACTACAACGAACACGCCGGCAGCGTGGCGGAGAAATACCGCTTTCTCGTCATCGCCGGATTTCTAGCCGCATTCAGCGAAAGCGCTGCCAAGCGCCTGCTTTCGATCGCGTCCAGCGGCGCGCGCTGCGGCGTGCACTTGCTGATCCAGTGCGATGCGCGACAGACGCCGATCGAGCGCACCCTGCACGATGAGCTCCGTCGCGTCTGTCTGCGCGTCACCTTGGACTAGGGCGTGTTTCATCTAACTGAATCTCCTGCCGGCACATCAAGCATCCGCTTCGATCAGTTGCCGGGTGATGATGATGCCGCCGTTTTAATCCATCGCATCGGTCGCGCCAGCACCGACTCCAACCGCGTGGAGGTGCCGTTTTCCCACATCGCGCCGCCGCTGCCAGCCTCGGCCTTCACCGGGCGCTCTTCCACAACGAGCACCTCGGAACCTCGGAAACCTTCCGCCCATGCGCCATGCCGGATGATGGATGGATGAAGGAGACCGCAGCCCGGCTCAAATCAACCTGACCGATCATCGAGGTATTGGAGCTCACGACGAACCATCGTTGAGTTGTTAGATAATCCTGTTGAGCGCGGTCTGGTTGATCGAGTGGGCGGATGCCCATGGCAGTGAACCGCCGCAAAAAATCCCCCTCTAACGGATCACTTTCCCCAACAAACCGATCATCTGCTCGGCGGCGGCCTTGCCGGTCTCGAGAACTTCGT
>Ga0114958_10001385_pt1 | contig 19212 bp, 19 predicted proteins | sample C_130208_EF_Meta_FD_89577 | JGI IMG/M metagenome (GOLD analysis project Ga0114958, IMG submission 89577) | Freshwater microbial communities from Lake Croche, Canada to study carbon cycling - C_130208_EF_MetaG | ecosystem: Environmental > Aquatic > Freshwater > Lake | place: Lake Croche, Canada...
ATGAGGTCGGACATGGGGTTAAGTCTGCCGTATTCGGCACTTTGGGCGTCGGTCATAGCGGTGCGACCCCCGTAATACGCGGGATTCGAAAGCTTTGCATCTCGCCAGTGGCATGATCTCGAGCCACTAAAGCACCAGCCGAGATCTTTATTGGGTCAACGATGCGATGCGAAACAGAACCATTGTTATCGGCATAACCAATCGAAAGCGCTTGTTGTTTCTCGACATAAATCGCCAAAAGATCCATAGTTTCATTTGCGGTTGTTCGCGGTAATGAACCAAGAGTACTTGCTGCCAAGTCACGAATTTTGCTCTGCTTGTGACTAGATTTTTCACCAGCTCTAATTGAGCGGACCGCAGCAGTAAGAGTTGCTTCTGATGGTGGATCAATTTCACCAATCACTCGAGGTGGCTTTGGTTTTGCTTTTGCGCGATGAGAACGATGGCCAGTGATTAAGGCACCGTTACTTGCTTCAGCAGCTGGCAAGTACCCAGCGTTACGTAAAACATTCATGGCATCAGCGGCATCTAAATCACAGATTAAAACTTCGGAAGCAATTTTTCTTAGCGAAAGAACATCAAGTCTTTTATCGCTCATGATTTGTGCGATAAGTGAAGTATCTTCGCAACGGATGAAGCTAGAAGTATTGCCAACTCGCAACTTGCCATGTTTCTTGGCAACATCGGCAATTAAATATTCTAGTGGTTGAGGCATTGGAGTTTTCGAAGTCTTAACTAAGAAGGTGCGAATTTCTTCACCGCTCTTGCCATGATCAAGCCCACGACGAATTGATGCTTCACTAAAGCGGTAAACGGTTGCGCCGCCTCGACTTTCAATGTCAGCAACTGCAGATAAATCGCGAGCAATGTCATGCTCTAGTGGCCCTGGTGCAATTGCCGTGTTATCGCTTTGAATCAAAATATGGTCAACTGGTTTTGGCAGGTCAGTATCAATGCCAATTTCGTCGGCGCCAGACATAAATGCTCGACCATATTTAGCGGATGCGCCTTGACCGGTGAAGCCCAACCATTCGGCTTCACGCAGTGTCCAGGCAATAAGTTCTTCTTGAATGCCCGGATTACGCTTACTTGGTGAGAACCATTTAATCGTGCGCGTAAAACTAGCTAGCTCTGGCGCCAAGTTTGGTTGTTCATTTAGCAAATTAATTACTAATTTACGGGTACTCGCCGCGTTTACCCGATCGAGCTCGGGGCCGAGTGCAGCAACGCTCTTAGCTTCGCTGCGACCAACTAAGCCACTAACGCGCGATGTGGTTAACCAGTTTGCGGCAAGAGTGCTCCAACGTGTCTCGGCACTTTGAGTTAACCAAATATCAAAGTTGTTACTTGGCAAAATTCGATCATCACCATCGATAGTTAGTAAACCGGCCAGGTAGGAGAGCTCGGCAATAAATGCTGCACAATTTTCATCGATTCCAATATGTGCCGATATTAATTTAAGGTCGCGGACGCCAAGGCCACCAGAGCGAAGCGCATCTGCTGGCTCTTGGGCCCAGAAGTGAAGCAGCTCTTCGACCCAACCAAGAACCGTTGCAACGTTTGCGGCTGCAGCCATGTTTACTGATTTTTCAACTCGCTTAGTTCCGGTTACGGCAGGTGCAGTACTTTCGTAACTCTTATGCACTTTTCCGCCACGTAAGAAAATTCCTACTTCACGCGGCATGATTACGGTGCGCTGATCAAGTGGAACTAGAAACTTGCGATCTAGCAACCAAGCAATTCCAGGACCTGGATTCTTTATGTCACCAACACTTCCGCGTGGTGGTCCCCAAATTAATTGAGTTAGCACCCGGTTCGCCGCTTCTGGAGCTTCGCTTAATTCAGTTAATTTTAATTTGGCTAGAGAAGCGGGTCCGAGACTGGCTGGCTCGTTGATTAAGAGTTGGCTCACTGAAGTAGGTAGTCGTAAACCTTTTTCGGTTGGATAGAGAAGTCCAAAAGTTATAAGTCGAACAACTGCGAGCGCAGCGTCCTTGTGAGTAATTGAAATAACGTTTTTAAGCGTAAATTCTTCATCTAATGCAACACAGGCCTCGAGAATTTGAAATTCAAACTCGGTTAGGGAATCAATTGCGCGCGCGATGCTGTGCGACGACGATGCCCGCACTGCAAGGGAAGCTAAATCCGGCGGAACTGGTGAAACTAAGTCGGGTCGAGCAGCAAAGAGCTCAGATAAACCGGCATCGTCAAGCGAGCGCAGATAGTCAGTAAATGAGCGAATTTCCATAACCGTCCTACATTAGTGGAAGGAAGGTTGATCCGCCTATTTAAGGTACTCGGCTAGCGAGATTTACGAGGGCGTAACCAAGATAAGCCGGCTGCCAATCGGCTCACTAGCGGCCCGAAAATTTGGCTAAATTTGCGACCCCGGCGAAATTCATGAATTGGCCAACCCTCACTCATGGCTCGCAGTTGCAATATTGCATCAGGGTTAATTGCATTTGGTTTTCCTACGGCCCTAAGCAACGGTAAATCATTATGACTATCTGAATATGAGTAACACTGCGAAAGATCAAAATTCCGATCCGTTGCTAGTTTTTTAATGGCAACAGCTTTTTCGGCACCATGCAGCAAATTACCTTCTAAAGTTCCAGTGTATTTTCCATCTTTAATGGTGGCTTTGCTGCCAAGTGCGCCTGTAAAACCTAACCGATTTGCAATCAGTATTGCCAAATCTTCCGGAGCTGCAGTAACTAGCCAAACTTCTTCACCATTTGCTAAATGCGAACCTGCGATATCGATCGTGCCTTGCCAGAGTGCTGGCGAAACGAATTCATCATAGATTTCTTGACCGATTGCTTCAATCTCAGCAACATCATGGCCGCCAATAAAATCAGTTGCTGCGTTTTGAAATTTAAGAATCTCTTCTTTATTTTCTTTACCGGTTAAGCGAAATCTCAGGTTGGCTAAGACGAAGCGCGAAATGTCAGCTTTGGTAAAAAAACCGCGCTGATACATGCCTCTTCCGAGAAAGTAGAGCGATGATCCATGGATCAGGGTGTTGTCTACATCGAAAAAGGCAGCTCGCTTTTGGGTGAGTGCCATGTCACTACCTTAGCGAGAGAACTCTAAATCCGACGCTTTATGCTTAGCGTATGACTTCGTCTGTTCACGTGATTCGCCATGGCGAGGTAGAGAATCCGCAAAAAATTCTCTACGGCCGTCAACCCGGTTGGCGATTATCAGAGCGCGGTCAAGCAATGGCTAGCACTCTAGGTGAATGGGCAAAAGCTATTGATTTAGGTGCGTTACATGTTTCACCGCTACAAAGAGCCCAAGAGACTGCCGCACCTATTGCAGCAGCACATAATATTTCGATCACCACAGATGAACGTTTAATCGAAGCCGCTAATGTATTTGAAGGTAAACCATTTGGAATTGGCGATGGCGTACTTAAGCATCCTTCAGCTTGGCGTCATTTATATAACCCCTGGAAACCGTCTTGGGGCGAACCTTACGATGAGCAGATCGCCCGAATGCTGGCAGCGATATTCGAAGCTAATAAAGCAGCAAACGGTAAAGATGCTATTTGCGTCTCGCATCAACTTCCAATTTGGATTTTGCGCAGTGCAATTGAAGGACGTCGTTTGATTCATGATCCCCGTAAACGTGAGTGTTCATTGGCCTCGGTAACAAGTGTCCACTTTGATGACGTCGGTTTAATTTCAGGTCTTTCTTACTCTGAACCAGCGAAACACTTGTTGCCACCGAAAAAATGATTCGTAAATCACGTCAGTTAATTTTTATGGCAATTAGTGCTCTTCTTCTAACTAGCTGTGGTAACGGTGGGAGTTCAATTGCGCAAGAGAGCTACATCTCTGGAAACGGTGCCGTAACTTTTATTTCAGCTGGAGATCGAGCGATGGCGCCGAAACTAAGTGGCGATACTTTGTACGGAACTAAATTTGATTTTGTAGGCAACAAAATAGCGGTTGTAAATGTTTGGGCATCATGGTGTGCACCTTGTCGAGCTGAGATTCCGACTTTAACTGCGCTCTCAAAGAAATACGTTGATGTGCAATTTATGGGAATTTTAACTCGAGACAACTTGGCTAATGCTGAGGTATTTGCCCGTCAATTAGCGGTTCCGTACCCTAATTTTATTGATGATTCATTACTGTTGGGCTTTCGCAATACCTTGCCCGCAAATGCCATTCCAACGACAGTCGTCTTAGATAAGCAAGGTCGGGTAGCTGCGCGCATCTCTGGCCCCGTAACAGTTGCTGGCTTGAGCAATTTGATAGAACGGCTGGCCGCCGAATGAGTAGCTTTGTTGTAGAGCAGATTTTCTCAGGTTATCTAATTATTGCACTCCCCGTTGCAGCACTCGCTGGCTTACTTTCTTTCTTGTCACCTTGCGTACTCCCATTGGTGCCAGGATATATTTCATACGCAGCGGGCTTCACTTCAAGCCGCGGCCGAATTTTATTTGGATCTTCCTTATTTGTTTTAGGTTTTTCAACTCCTTTTGTTCTTTACGGCGCATTGTTTGGCACTATCGGCTCGCGTATTACCGAACACGAAACTGGAATCACGCAAATTCTTGGAGTGGTAACCATATTGATGGGTTTTATTTTCTTAGGCAAATTCCCGATGATGCCGACTCTGCATCTGAAGAGTTCAGCTTTCGGTGGCTTGATTGGCGCTCCATTACTTGGCTTTGCATTCGGAGTTAGCTGGACTCCTTGTATCGGGCCAGCACTTGCCGCAGTTCAAACTTTAGCTTTCCAAGAAAGTTCAGCACTGCGTGGTGCGCTCTTATCAATTAGTTACTGCATCGGGCTCGGTCTGCCATTTATTCTTTCCGGGCTGTTCTTAGATAGATCTGAAAAGCTACGCAAATTATTAGTTCGTAACGGAAAGCTGATTTCACTAATTGGTGGAATCTTCTTAATTATTATTGGAATACTGCAACTGCTTGGGCTATGGAGTGATTTGATGATTTCACTTCGCTCAATGATTTCTGACTTTGTGCCGGTGATCTAATGAGCAATGAAACTCAACTCCCCGAACTAGGAGCAATCGCGCTAGTAAGATATTTCTGGCGTCAGTTGACCAGTATGCGAACTGCCCTAGTACTACTGCTATTGCTTGCTTTGGTGTCGATTCCGGGCTCCTTGATCCCACAGAATTCTCAAAATCCGATGGCGGTAACTGAATATTTCAAGCAGCACAAGACTTTAGCTATCTGGTTTGAAAGATTTTCACTCTTTGACGTTTATTCATCACCTTGGTTTAGTGCAATCTATATCTTGCTCTTTATTTCGCTAATCGGTTGCGTATTGCCAAGATCATTCGAACATTTGAAGGCAGCACGTGCATTGCCACCGAAGACACCTAAGAACTTAGCGAGATTAGAATATTATGAAGCTTGGCCAGCTAATGGAAATGAATTAGGTACCGCCAAGGCTTGGTTAAAAGCGAATCGCTTTAGAGTACTCGAAAATGAAGAGAGTATCTCAGCCGAAAAAGGTTACTTACGTGAAACTGGAAATCTCTTCTTCCATACGTCACTAATCCTCATCTTGGTCGGCGTATTGATCGGTGGGTTATTTGGAGTACGCGGAAGTGCCATTCTGACTCAAGGTGAACGCTTTGTTAACAACGCGACTTCATACGACACCATAAGTTTTGGTCAGATCAGTAAAGAGAATTCGCTACCGCCTTTTACGATCAAGATCGATAAGTTCGTTGCCAAGTACAACACTTTGACTAGTGCTCCCGAGGATTACACGCTTTACGTAACTACAGTTGCCGAACCTGGTGCGATTCCAAAAAAACAAATAGTTAAAGTAAATAGTCCACTTACCTTTGGCAGCACTCGCGTTTACTTACAAGCAAATGGATATTCCCCAATAGTTACTGTGCAAGACAAGAAAGGCAATGTAACTTTCCAAGGACCAGTTCCATTCTTGCCGCAAGATGCAAATTTAAGATCAATTGGTGCTATCAAAGTTCCAGATGGAGATCCACAGTTAGGCTTTGTTGCATCATTTGTGCCAACTTATGCCCGCAGCACAAACCAAGGCGCTATCTCGGTCTTTCCGGAACTTTTAGATCCCAAATTGCTCTTTTCGATCTGGCAAGGTGATCTAGGTTTAAATAGCGGAAACCCACAATCGGTTTACCGCATCGACACTTCTAAGATGAAACAGATCTCTTTGAACTCACTTAAACCTGGGGAGTTCCTGAAATTTAGTGAGGGCACCATAACTTTTGAAGACGTTGTGCCGTGGGTGAACCTGCAGATAGTTAGCGATCCCGGCAAGAGTTATTCCTTAATCGGTGGCATAGTTGCGATCCTTGGTTTACTGGCCTCGCTCTTTACCAGACGTCGACGAATCTGGATTCGAGTATCTGAAGGTGAAGTTCAAGTCGCCGGTTTAGCCAAGAATGGCGCACCTGGTTTAGCTATTGAGATGTCAGAATTTGTAGCAAAGTTGAAAGGTAACTAAATGTCAGCACAAGATTGGGCGTACATCTCCAATTACGCGATCTATTCCGCAATGGTGCTCTTTACTCTTGCCTTCTTCGGCCATGCTTATGAAACAGCTTGGGCAGTTCGCACTCCGATAGCTTCTGCGGAAACCCAAGGAAATTTAGTTACAAAAACTTTTGATAATTCACGAACTCAAAAAGCAATGCGTATTGCAACTGCGATGATGATTCTCGGTTTTGTTTTTCTTTTCTTCGGCGTAATAGCTCGAGGAATATCTGCCGGTCGAGTGCCTTGGGGCAACATGTATGAGTTTTCAATTACTGGTGCCTTAGCATTTACTGGTGCTTATCTATTTGCACTACGCAAATATGATCTGCGCTGGCTTGGTGTTTTGGTCTCGTTCTCAGTTTTACTAACTTTGGGAACTGCTATTACCTTGCTGTACCGAGCTAGTGCACCACTGGTTCCAGCGCTGAAATCAACTTGGTTAGTCATCCACGTTTCTGCGGCAATTATTTCCGGCGGCGTTTTCTTACTTGCAAATGTGATTGCTGCGGCTTATCTCTACTTGGACAACATGGAGAGCAAAGGACCTCGTAAAGTTTGGGCGCAGCGGCTACCTTCACTCGACGTGTTAGATCAGCTTTCATATCGCTTGGTGGCGTTTGTATTTCCACTTTGGACCTTTGCCGTTATCGCTGGCGCAATTTGGGCCGAAAGTGCATGGGGACGCTATTGGGGCTGGGATCCAAAAGAAACTTGGGCTTTCATTACTTGGGTTGCTTACGCCGCATATCTACATGCTCGAGTAACTGTGGGTTGGCGTGGTCGCCGAGCAGCTTGGTTATGTTTATTAGCCGGATCAACATTCCTCTTCAATTACGTTTATGTAAATGTTTGGGGAACCGGAAAGCACACTTACTCTGGACTTTAAGAGTTACTTAACTACGCGATAACTTTGTAGCGTTGGGTCTGTTGCATAAGCAATTCGCACACCTGCTGATTTATTTGCAGCCAATCCATTCAAAATCTCTTTAGTTAATACTTCACCGGGTGAAACTACTGCAACACCTGGCGGATAAGGCGCAATTAAATCTGCCGAGATGCGACCTGCAGCGCTTTGGGCAGCGATCATTTCAGTATCGGCAAAGTAGGCATCGCGCATTGAAATACCAATCTGCGGAACTACCGACCAACTAAGTGCAGTTGCTGACTCACGCGGCGCACTTACAAGTTTCTGCAAAATTGGGAGCAGAGAATTACTCAACTCAGCAAAACTTTCGGAATCATCAGCCAAAGTAGCCAAGAAAACCACGGTGTCACGATCGGCCATTTCGACCCTGATGTTTGCTTTTAGTAACTCATTTTCAATTTCGACACCAGATGTTCCTAATTGATTAGCTCTAAGCACAATCTTCACTGGATCAAAGCGACCAGTAGCGAAATCACTGGGGGACAAGAAAATAGAGCGGTCGAAATTAGCTGCTATATCTGCTTTGAACTTTGCGACGTTTTCAATTAAATGGCCCAATAAATCATCGCCGCGGTGTTGCAGTAGTGCGCGGCAACCATCGATAGATGCAAGTGGAGCCCCAGCAGGTGAAGTTGTGTGAGTTGTTTCAAAACTTTGTTCTAAGCGATCTAGATTTAAATATTCACTGCGAGCAACTAGGAGTGCCGATGCGCTAAACCCGGGCAACGCTTTGTGAGTGCTAGTGATTAAGGCATCTGCCCCAAGTTGTAATACATGCTTAGGTAAATCATCATGAAAACCAAAGTGAGCACCCCAAGCAGCATCAATTACTACTGGGATTTTATGTTCGTGAGCTTTACTTATTAATTCAGGTAATTGCGAAATAGTTCCTAGATAACCAGGTTCGGTAAGTAGTAAAGCAATTGGCTTTTGCCGTAGTACTCGTTCAAGTTCAGAAAGTGGAATTCCAGTTGGCACCCCAGTTGCTGCATCAATTTCCGGAGCTAACCAAATTGGTTCGAGCCCAGCTAATACCAAAGCACTTAAAACAGAACGGTGCGCAGTGCGAGCAACTGCAATCTTGTCACCAGGTTTTCCGAGCGCCAAGATGACTGCTTGGTTAACATGTGTTGAACCGCCAGTTGAGAAACGTGCGTAGTCACCGCCCCATAATTTTGCGGCAAGCGATTCAGCACTCTTTAAGGTTTGGTTTGTTAATTTAATTTCATCTAGGCCACCGTAGAGCGGTGTATCGCCGTCAACTACTGCGCCCAATCCAAGATCGAGTTTGCTCGCCCGCTGCTTATGACCTGGAATCGTGAACGGAGTTCGAGTTACTTCGAAGTAACGAAGGTAGGCATCCAAGAGCGGAGCATCTTCACGCAGCGCTTTGAGGTAGGTCATAGCCGCAAGCCTAACTTCAAGGCGCCCCGATCGGAAATATTGCCTTAGACTTTATCCATGACCGTACTTACTTCAGTTCCTCAGCAACGCCTCTTGGTTACAGAGATTCCTGGACCAAAATCTAAGGCAGAGATTCAGCGACGTAGCGAAGAAGTTTCAGGCGGATTGGGAATTGCATTTCCAGCTGTAATCGCAAGTACTGGTGGCGCAATTCTGGTTGACCTAGATGGCAATCAGATCATTGACATGGCCGCAGGAATTGGCGTCAACAATGTTGGCAATAGTGCTCAACGCGTAGTTGATCGCGTAATCGAACAAGTGCAAGCATTTTCACATACTTGTTTTACTGTTGCTCCTTATCAGGGATATGTCGATGTTTGCGCGAAATTAAATGCTCATACACCGGGCTCTCACAAAAAGAAATCAGTATTGGTTAACTCGGGTGCCGAAGCTGTTGAGAATGCAGTAAAGATTGCGCGTCACGCAACAAAGCGTCAAGCAATTGTAGTTTTTGAGCACGCATATCACGGTCGTACTAATTTAACGATGGCGCTAACTGCCAAGAACATGCCTTACAAAGAAGGTTTCGGTCCATTTGCTAATGAGATCTATCGCATGCCAATGCCATACGAACTACGTTGGTTAGGCGATAAGGCAACTATCACTGCAGATGCACTAGAAGAAGTTGCACATAAGATTGAAAAAGAGATTGGCGCACGTAACGTTGCAGCAATCCTGATCGAACCTATTCAGGGTGAAGGTGGTTTTATTGTTCCGCCTAAGGGATTCTTGCCTGGGTTATCAAAGTACTGTGCTGAAAACGGCATCATCTTTATTGCTGATGAAGTTCAAACAGGTTTCGCGCGTACCGGAAATATGTTTGCGGTAGAACATGAAAATGTAGTGCCGGACATGATCATTACTGCAAAAGGTATTGCCGGCGGCATGCCGCTTGCCGCAGTTACTGGACGCGCCGAAATTATGGATGCAATCCATGTTAGTGGCCTCGGTGGAACTTACGGTGGAAACCCAGTTGCATGTGCTGCGTCTCTTGGCGTTTTTGAAACTATTGAAGAAGATGGTTTAGTTGAACGTGCCCGTGAAGTTGGCAAAATTTTGGGTCATGCGCTTTGCGAAATGGCTTCAAAGTATCCGATCATCGCTGAAATACGTGGCCGTGGCGCAATGATGGCGATCGAATTAGTTAAGCCAGGTTCACTTGAGCCAAACTCAGAAGCAATGACCAAGGTAATTAATTACTGTGCCAAGAAAGGTGTCTTGCTGCTTTCAGCCGGCACTTATTCAAATGTAATTCGTTTCTTGCCGCCAATTGTTATTTCAGATGAGCTATTACTTGATGCAATGAGCGTTCTTGATGAGGCTTTCGCTTCGCTTTAAAGTCCGCGCAAGAAATCAGGATCATCATCGGGTGCGATTGACCGCTTTGGTTTGCGGCCGCCATTGCCAGGACGCTTTGGTCGCCCAGCTATTAGGTACGCAACTGCGCCAAGTGTTGGAACCAAAACAATAATTATCAACCAACCCCAACGTGGCAGTGAACGAACATCACTATCTTCACGTTGTGCACAATCTATTAATCCATACAACTGGATACCGATTGTGAAAACTATAAATAGAACTCTGGCCATGTGATTAGTTTAGCGATTTCTTAATTGAGTGCGAGTGCTACAGATAAAACCACGGCAAACCAGAGCTGTAATTGACCGATTTTACCCAACAATGGGATTAACGCTGGGCCATTTGCGCCAGCTCGAACTTTATTGGCGATAATTAAAGTTTGTGGCAAAAGTGCCAGAGTGATCAGAGTATTTTCGCCAGATACGGCAAGGGCTGAAATGTGAGCAAGTAACAGAAGTGCGATGAAAAGTTTTCGAGCGCCAGCATCACCTAATCGAACTGCCATTGTGCGCTTGCCGACCAATTCGTCTTGAGCACGATCGCGAAGGTTATTGATAGCCAGAAGCGCGCAGGCGAGTGAACCCATTGGCACTGAAACCACAAAACTTTGCCAAGTTAATTTTTCAGTCTGCACATAGTAAGAACCCATTGTTGCAACTAAGCCAAAAAATAAAAATACCGAAATATCACCTAAGCCCATATAACCGTATGGCCGCTTACTGCCGGTATATGTCCAAGCCGCCAAAATTGACGCAGCGCCAACTGCAATTAACCAAAGTGAAGTTAATAGAGCGAGCACTAACCCAACTGCGGCAGCCACTGCAAAAGAAATGAAGGCTGCCTGCTTCACTGATTTCGCACTTGCTAAACCGGAGGCAACTAAGCGAATTGGGCCAACGCGATTATCGTCAGTTCCTTTTATGCCATCGGAGTAATCATTGGCATAGTTGACGCCCACTTGGAGCGCCAAACTAACAACTAGGGCTAAACCAGCCATTACATAGTCGGCATTACTTGCCGCTAATGAAGTTGCTACTAACACTGGGGCGATAGCCGCAGTAAGAGTGCGTGGGCGAGCACCAGCAATCCACTTATTCAAGATTAAAACTCCGATTTCATGGCTAATTGCGCAAGTGCATTACGGTCTACTTTTCCGATACCGATCAAAGGTAGCGCAGATAGTTGGTGGAAACGCTTTGGTTTAGCAGCGTTGCCAAATTTTTCTACCAAGAGACGCTCGACTTGTTCCGAAAACTCAGCCGGCGCATTAACTGTAGCTACGTGGAGTTCCTGCCCCCATTTATCGCTAGAAACTGCGAAAGCCGCGAATTCAAACCTCGCAAAGCTCTGCGAGATCGCACTTTCAATTTCAGAAAGTGAAATATTTTCACCGCCTGAAATAATTACATCATCGCCACGACCCAGAACTTTTACACGTCCGTCAACTAATTCACCAAGGTCACTAGTGACAAACCAGTTATTGGAATCTAAAGCTAAATTATTGGCCAGAATAGGTCCAGAGACTTTAATAAATCCAGCATCAGATATCGCTACCTGAATTCCCTCGAGCGGCACGTCGTTATAGACACAACCACCGGATGTTTCGGACATGCCATAAGTTGTCACAATGCTAATTCCGGCATTGGTTGCTTGCACTTGCAGTTCAGTAGTTAGAGCAGCACCTCCAACTAAAACAGCCTTTGCGCTTTTTAAATGATTAAGTAAGCGATCATCACCATTGAGTGCGTTGTAAAGTTGAGTGGGGACAATTGCGGTGTAATCAACTTTTGGATATTCACCGTCGTGACCAATTAAATTAACTGGAATAGTGCCCAGTTCTAAACTACGAACTAAAACATTGACAGCCGCAATATGGGTTAGTGGCAAAAGTAGTGACCAAGTCTCACCAAAGTTTGCCTGCAAAAATTTATTCGAAGCTTTGGCAGAAGCCAGTAGCGCGCCTGCACTCAGTGAAATTTCCTTATTCGCACCGCTGGTTCCGGTCGAGGTAACCAGAACAACTGTCTTTGCCTCAACCTCAGTACTAGTTACAGCGCCAAAGCCAAGCGCTGGGCCATCGGAAACCAAGGCCTTAGCAAGGCTGGCCATAATCTGTGTGGTTGACCACGCCCCGTCTATTGGGCTCACTATTCGTTGTGACTTCGTATCCATATCGCCCGTAGGCTATCGCTCCTAGACCAAGCTTTCACTTCCTGGAGGAAAAATGAGCAAGCCAATTAAGCGAGATTTTGGAAGTCGCGAGATTCCGAAGTGGCAGACCGCTCCAGGTGGCGAAAACTTCAAAGATATTAAGTATGTAGTTGGCGATGGGATTGCAAAAATTACAATTAATCGTCCAGAAGTTCATAACGCATTTCGTCCCCAAACTTTGGCTGAACTAAAAAGTGCATTTGATCTAGCGCGCGATAACACTGAAGTCGGCGTAATTATTTTCACCGGCGAAGGCACTCAAGCATTTTGTTCTGGTGGCGATATCAACGTTCGTGGTGACGATGGTTACTTAGGCGACGATGAAGTTGCTAAGCAAGGTATCGGTCGCCTAAATGTTTTAGATCTACAAGTACAAATTCGTCGGACCCCTAAACCAGTAGTTGCCATGGTTGCTGGCTGGGTAATTGGTGGTGGACATGTTCTACATGTGGTCTGTGATTTAACGATCGCCGCTGATAATGCACTCTTTGGTCAGACTGGCCCAATGGTTGGTTCCTTCGACGGTGGTTATGGTTCTGGTTTATTAGCGGCAAGTGTGGGCCAAAAGAAAGCTCGCGAAATTTGGTTTATGACTCGTCAATATGACGCACAAGAAGCGTTGCAAATGGGTTTGATCAACACCGTTGTTCCACTTGCAGAGCTAGAAGCTGAAACTGTTTCCTGGTGTCGCGAAATGCTGCGTAATTCACCAATGGCACTTCGATTGCTAAAGGCAAGCATGAATGCAGCAGATGATGGATTAGCTGGCGTACAGCAACTAGCAGGGGATGCCACCTTGCTGTTCTATATGACTCAAGAAGGTCAAGAAGGTCGCGATGCTTACAAAGAAAAGCGCGCTCCTGATTTTGGCAAATTCCCTAAGCGTCCGTAACTAACCCAAATGATTGATCAATTACTTGCTTCCATGCAGGTAGTTGCGCTGCCGCTAAAAAGTAAGTTTCGTAGCATCACGGTGCGCGAAGTTGCCCTATTTCAAGGGCCAGCTGGATGGGGTGAATTCGCGCCATTTCTGGAATATGACGATGCGGAAAGTTCGATGTGGCTGTTAAGTGCGATAGATGCAGCTACGAACCCAGCGCCAATGGCTCACCGCGGCTTTATCAAAGTCAATGCCACTCTGCCCGCGCTAAATAGCGAAAAAGAGATTGAAGAGTTGCTGGAATCATTTGCTGGTTGTGGCACCGTGAAAATTAAAGTTGGTGAAAACTTAGGTGAAGATATTGTGCGAGTTGCTCGAGTTCGTGCACTTCTTCCGAAAGCCAAACTAAGACTTGATGTTAATGGTGGCTGGAACGTTGCTGAAGCACTTGTTGCTCTTGACGAAATTTATGAAGAAGTTGGCCCACTGGAATATGTCGAGCAACCTTGCGCAACTCTTGAAGAATTGCGAGAGTTAAAAGCTAAATTAGTAATAGATTTGAAGATCGCTGGCGATGAAGTAATTCGCAAAGCAGAAGATCCATTTGCGATTAATCTGCAAGACGTAGTTGATGTGCTGATGCTGAAGGTGGCACCTCTTGGTGGAATCACTCGCACTCGCGAAATCGGCGTGCATCATAAATTGCCGATGGTGGTATCGAGTGCTTTAGAAAGTGCAGTTGGAATTAGTTATGGTTTACAACTTGCCGCCTCGTTGCCATCGCTTGATTATGCCTGCGGGTTAGCAACGGGTCAGTTATTAAGCGCAGATATTGCAGAACTGCCGCTAAAAGATGGCGAACTAGCCGTTCATTCAGTTTCACCAGACGCCGAATTATTAGCGAAGTATGCTGTGCCAGTTGAACGGTTGACTTGGTGGCAAGAGCGCACAAAACGTGCCTTTTATGCTGGCGCCGAAAGTGAAATTAAAGCGAGAGGCTGGAACTGGTGAGTACTTCCACTTCGCTAGCCCGCGTAGTCGTTCGCCAATTAATTGAAGCCGGTATTACTGATGCCGTAATTTCACCAGGATCACGCAACGCACCAATTTCATTAGCCATGTTTGCGGCAGCTGAGAAGAACTTACTTAAATTACATATTCGCATTGATGAAAGATCAGCTGCCTACTTCGCGTTAGGTCTTGCCAAAGCAAGTGGTCGGCCAGTTCCGATTGTCTGCACGAGCGGTACGGCAGTTGCGAATTATCATCCGGCAGTTCTAGAGGCACATCACAGCAATGTGCCATTACTCGTTCTAACTGCAGACCGGCCAGCTATTTTGCGACGTACTGGTGCCAACCAAACCACAGACCAAGCGCGCATTTTCGGTGGTGCAGTTCGCTACTTTGCTGATGTCTCTGGGGGAGTATTTCCACTTGAGTTGCCGCTTGATTCACTTCATCGCGGCCCAGTGCACTTGAATCTACAATTCGATGAGCCGCTATTGCCAGATGATCAAAGTGATTGGCTAAGCGAGATTAAAGTTGCACCTAAAACAAAGCCAGCTGGTAAGTCAGCTGGAACGCTAAAAGTTAATACCAATCGTGGCGTATTAGTTATTGGGCATGATCGAGGTGGATTAACAGTTGCTGAAGTTGCGCGAATTGCAGCTGATTTGAATTGGCCAGTAATTGCCGAAGATCCACTTTCTTTTCCTGAAGCGATTTCGCATGCAGCGCTCTTTTTGACTTCTCCTGTAATTCGCAAAAACTTAAGCCCTGAAACTGCTGTAATCATTGGTCGCACTACGCTTTCACGTTCAGTAAATGCGTTCATTGCCTCAGCTAAGTCGCAGATAGTGATTGATCCACGGATGGCAACTGTTGATACTTATCGCGTTGCCGATCAGCGATTTATCGCGGCCCCTAAAGTCGTATCAAAACCAGCTGATGAGCAATGGCATGAACAATGGCAGAAGCTAAGTCAACGCACCTCCAAGTTAATTGCAGATATTTCTATTTGGTCCGAAAGTTCTCTGGCTCGTGAATTAGCAAAGCAATTAGCAGGCGCCGTCTTTATTGCATCATCACGACCAATTCGTGATCTAGAGAGTTTTGCTTCAGCTCGCACCGGTATTGAAACTTTTGCCAATCGTGGCCTGGCTGGCATCGATGGAAATATTTCAACTGCGCTCGGAATTGCAACTGCCCGACAAAGTGCAACTGCAATTATTGGCGACTTAGCTTTCTTGCATGACTTAAGTGGGCTAGTTGGAAATACTGCGGCTAACTTGCGCATCATCGCAATTAATAATGACGGTGGTGGAATTTTCTCAACTTTGCCACAAGCAGGTGTGCCCGGATTTGAAACGGTATTCGGAACTCCACACGGTTTAGATTTAGAAAAAATTGCAGCAGGGCTTGGCATAAGTGCGAAAACTATTTCGTCATTTGCTGAGTTGCAGAGTGAGCTGGCCAAACCAATTTCTGGAGTATCGGTTTTGGTTTGTCAGATGCCTAACCGCGAATCAAATGCGGCACAGCTAAAAGCACTTGTTGCTAATTTAGAATCAATTTAAAGCGCTGCGCATCGGCGCAAACTTCGCTTCACTTTCAGCTAACTCTTTCGCCGGTAGTGAGCCATTCACAATTCCACAGCCCGCAAAAATTCGAATTTCTTGGCCAGAAATCTGACCACACCGCAGCGCGATTCCGAGTTCGCCGTCACCCGAAGCATCTATCCAACCAACCGGCCCCGCATACCGGCCCCGATTTATACCTTCATTGGCGCTAATTAACTCGAGTGCTTTCTGAGTTGGTGTTCCGCAAACAGCTGCAGAAGGATGCAATTTTTCTAGTAATGAGAAGCTATCAACTTGCTTAGTTGTTTCAACTAAAGCGCCAGTTACGTCGGTAGCTAAGTGCATGACGTTAGTTAAGTGCAATACAAATGGTGATTCCGGTACGTTAGTTGATGAGCAGAATGGTTCGAGTGCGTCGGCAACTGAGCGCACTGCGTAATTATGTTCTTCGAGATCTTTGGAAGAACGCGCCAGCGAACCAGCTAGCGCTAAGTCGCGCTCGTCATCGCCAGTCTTGCTAATCGTGCCTGCCAATACGCGCGAAGTAACCATGCCTTTGCTTAAGCGCAGCAACAGTTCAGGTGTTGCGCCAACTAAACCGTCGATTGCAAAGTTCCAAGTTGATGGATATTCACTGGCTAAATTACGTAACACATTGCGAACATCAATTTCACTATCTGCATGCGCACTTTGATCACGCGCTAAAACGACTTTATCTACATTGCCACTTTGAATTTCGCGAACTAATTTAGTTACTTGGTCTTCCCAGTCGCTCTTACTAATTGGCTCATCTTGCCAAGTTAATTTAGCTGAGGCAGAAATAGTTTTTTCGGTAGGTAAAAGTGGTTGCGCAATATCGCCAATCCAAGTTAACCAAGATTTTCCGTTTCGCTGGCCAACAATTACTTTTGGAATTACTAAGACTGACTCTTCAGATTCCGAAAATGAAAACGAGGTAAATAAAACTGGCCCCGTGCCACTTGCATGCACGGCATCTGCTACCGAAAGTGTTTCAACTTGGTTGTGCCACCAAGTGCGTGCGTCGTTAAATCGATTAGGACCGGTAACTGTCGTGCTGGCATGAACGCCCCAACCAACTAATCCATCGCCACCGCGTACCCAAGCAATCGGGGCAGCTGTTGGCAACAAATCTAAGAGCGGTAAGTGTTCACCCAGGCGGACGGTATTGATTGAAATCATCATGGCGCCCTTTCCTTGGGTGAAAAATCTTGAATAACTCGCTCTTGAAGTTGTAGCCGAGCCTACCTTCAGAGAGAATGCACCTATGTCGCGCGCAAACCTCAATAAAGACCCCGATGAAGTTGCTGCGATGTTCGATGGCGTTGCCAAACGCTACGACCTAGTTAACGATCTGCTCAGTTTGGGTCGCACCAAAGCTTGGCGCCGCTCGACCACAGCGATTATTGACCCAAAGGCCGGCATGAAGATTCTTGATCTGGCCGCCGGAACTGGTTCGTCATCGCAGCCATTGGCAGCAGCCGGGGCAGATGTGATTCCAGCTGATTTTTCCGAAGGAATGTTGGCCGCTGGCCGCAAAGCCCGCCCACATCTGCCATTTACTAAGGCCGATGCTCTAAATCTGCCTTTCAAAGATGGCGAATTTGATCTAGTGACCATCTCTTTCGGGCTGCGAAATACCAATGATTTTGACCTCGCCCTGCGCGAGATGCTCCGTGTGACCAAGAGTGGCGGCCGCATCGTGATCTGCGAATTTAGCGCTCCAGTCTGGCGTCCGTTTCGTACCATTTATACCAATTACCTGATGCGCGCTTTGCCCTTCATCGCCCGCAAAACTTCCTCAAATCCTGATGCCTATGTTTATCTGGCTGACTCGATCAAAGCTTGGCCAAATCAAGTGGCCCTGGCTGAACACATTACCGAGGCTGGTTGGCAGAACGTTGGCTGGCAAAACCTGACTGGCGGAGTTGTTGCAGTTCACAGTGCGGTCGCACCGTAGCGGTCATTAGTACCGCTTACCCGAGAATAGGATTACGCCCGTGACTGGAACAAGTAATCCATACATCCCGATTCTCGTAATCGGGGCGATCGGCTTGGGGTTCGCCCTTTTCTCAGTCGGTATCTCTTTACTCACCGGTCCAGCCCGCTACAACCGAGCCAAGCTAGATGCATATGAATGTGGAATCGAACCTTCACCACAAGCAGCCGAAGGTGGCCGTTTTCCAGTTAAATATTTCTTAACGGCAATGCTTTTCATTATTTTTGATATCGAAATTGTTTTCCTTTATCCATGGGCAGTAACTTTTGATCAACTAGGTCTATTTGGCTTAGTCGAAATGGGAGTCTTCATTGCCACTGTTTTTGTTGCTTATACCTATGTTTGGCGCCGCGGTGGATTGGAATGGGATTAATTTAAATGGGCCTAGAAGAGAAATTACCAAGTGGGTTTTTATTAACTTCAGTTGAAAAACTTGCCGGTTACATGCGCAAGAACTCACTATGGCCAGCAACTTTTGGTTTGGCCTGTTGTGCAATTGAAATGATGGCAGCCGGTGCTGGTCGTTACGACTTAGCTCGTTTCGGAATGGAAGTTTTCCGCGCATCTCCACGTCAAGCAGATTTAATGATTGTTGCCGGTCGAGTATCAAACAAAATGGCACCTGTTCTTCGCCAAATTTATGATCAAATGGCAGCGCCAAAGTGGGTTATCGCAATGGGTGCATGTGCATCTTCCGGCGGAATGTTTAACAACTATGCAATCGTGCAAGGTGTTGATCACGTAGTACCAGTTGATATTTATTTGCCAGGTTGCCCACCACGTCCAGAAATGTTGATGGATGCAATTCTTAAATTGCACGATCAAATTTATGTGGAAAAGCTTGGTCCAAACCGCGAACTAGTTATCAAAAACGTCGAAGCAGCAGCTCTTGCAGCTCTTCCAACCCATCAAATGAAGGGGTTGTTAGCGTAATGAGTAATGACGAGCGCGGTTCCTTCGGTATTCACGGCACTGGCGACACATCTGGTTATGGCGGGCTAGTTCGCAATCAAGTAAATGCCGGTTCTACCGAGCGCCCATATGGTGGTTATTTTGATCAAGTAGCAGACGACTTAGAGCGTGCTTATCCTGATTTTGCTGATGCAATTGAGCGGGTAGTTGTTGATCGTGGTGAATTAACACTTCACATCAAACGCGAACGTTTAGTCGAAGTTTCGTTGATTTTGCGCGATCGTCTTAAGTTTGAAAACTGTTTAGGTGTTAGTGGTGTTCATTACCCAGCCGATACCAACCGCGAACTGCACGCCG
>Ga0114958_10001387_pt1 | contig 19202 bp, 26 predicted proteins | sample C_130208_EF_Meta_FD_89577 | JGI IMG/M metagenome (GOLD analysis project Ga0114958, IMG submission 89577) | Freshwater microbial communities from Lake Croche, Canada to study carbon cycling - C_130208_EF_MetaG | ecosystem: Environmental > Aquatic > Freshwater > Lake | place: Lake Croche, Canada...
AGACTATGATAAGGATGCTATTGAAAGAGTTCTCGCCCGTCAGAAAGTTCTTGTAAGTCAAGGAAAACAAAACTGTGGAGCATTCATGTTACTTGATGATTGTATGTATGATAAGAAATTCATGAAAGATACATGTATCAGACAATGTTTCATGAATGGCAGACACTGGAAGATTTTCTTTATGTTGACAATGCAGTACTGTATGGACCTTACTCCAGATCTTCGCGCTAATATTGATTATATATTCATACTTCGTGAAAATATTTTACAGAATAGAGAAAAGATTTATAAAAACTTTTTTGGAATATTTCCATCATTTGAAATGTTTAATCAGGTTATGAACTCTTGTACTGAAAACTTTGAATGTCTTGTTCTTGATAATACATCAAGAAGTAACAAGATTGAAGATTGTGTCTTTTGGTACAAGGCTAAATTGCATTCAAACTTTAGAATTGGATCTCCAGCTCTTTGGGCCTTTCATAATAAAAATTATAATCCAAAACACGATAGTGATCCAACTACACGAGTTGAACAACCAAAAAAGAGAGGTCCTCCACCTGTTATGGTTGTAAAAAAGAAATAATGCGTAGACTTTTAATTGATAAAAAATTGGCATTATTTAACAATGGAAAATATTACAACTATGAACTTGAATGATTCTCACGGGGACTCTATGACACCTTTATTTCCATCTCAGCCAGTTCCAGAACAGAAATTAATACAGAAAAAACAAGAAATTACAAATCATCTTGTATATCAGCCAGATGTGTCACAAGCGCCTGAAAAAAATATAGTTAAATCCAAAGCAATGGATTCTACACCACTTAGTGATATTATGATGCCTGGGGAGGACTATACTGGCCCAGCTGGTGGGGGAGCTGATCCTAGATTTATGATGGCGCCACAGCCTTCTTATGTACAGCAGCAGATGCCACTACCTCAAAATTATCAACAACAGCCATCACAGAAACAAGCTACTGCACCGAGTAAAAACCCTATGAATCTAACCGACGAACAGATGGAGGCTTTACTTGCAGGAGTTGTTGCGCTTCTTGCATTCTCTGGAATTGCCCAGGACAAACTATCGACAATGATTCCTAAATTTTTGGATGAATCTGGTAAGCAGTCCACGATAGGAATGCTTGTAACTGCTTTGCTGGCAGCTCTTTTATTCTACTTTGGACGTAAGTTTGTTATTAAAGACTAACCCAATGCATTCGTATACATGTCCATGATAGGTGAAGCAGAAAGCCCTGCAACTACTAGAATAAAACAGGTGATTGGAATAAATAAATTTACACCCATATTTTTTGATTTAACTACAACAACTAGCATAATAGACACAATAAGAGAAGCTACTGCAGCTGATGCAATAATTAATGGATTAAGCCAGAAAGCTCCATTTCTACACAAGTATGATAGTGTCAAGGGATACAAGACTGTGAGTAAAATAGATGAAACCATAGGATTGACTTTATTAAAATATGTTATTAACACTGGTATTAACATGACAATAGTCCATAGAAGAACACCCATAAACAACTGACCTGTAGTCGTCTGCATTTAAAGTAGTCAAATATATTAATCTTGTATAAACTGTCCACAGAAATCTTTACGTTCTGGAATTTTTTCATATATTCCTAGTTTATTACACGTGTCTCTCAATTCTGCAAAGTTTTTCCAAAACTGTTCAGAATGTGAATACTCTTCAACGGTTGAATGACTCAACTCGTGTAAAAGAACGTGCATTATATCATTTGGACTTCCATCTAGACATAGGCCGATCTCATATCCTTTATTTGAATTGTATCCAAGTTCTCCTGATTTTTTTCCAACGAGTAAAATTGGATTTTTTAGTACCCAAAACTTTTCAGGGATCTGACTAGTATTCTTTTTTATATGATGTCTTAAAATTCTGTATCTACGTTTAACTTCTGTTAAATTTTTAGGTTCGTGTGTAATATAAATAAGATATATATCAAGTATTAATAATAAAAATATACAAATCCATTTCATTTTATAATCTACGAACAAAAATAAACTGTGAATACATGGTTGATAATCTTGATCCAATTAGATTATTCCATGTATCAAGGTGAATACCATGGTCCAGTAATTCTGTTATCAAAAGATCTTTATACGCAATTGGCTCAGTTTTTGCCTCTCCGTTATAAAATGGTGTATCAACCAACATGACAAATAATTTTTCTCCAAAGTTTCCAAGTCCTGTAGTTTCTTCTTTACGAATCATAAAGTTTCCAAGTTCATCGTGAAACGGTGTACTCATAAGTATTGATTCAGAGTCTGGAACAATACCTATAAGTTTACCACCATCCTTGAGACGATCCTTGATTGCTCTGATGCTATTTTTAAAAAGTTTTTTATTTTCAAAAATATAATGAAGAGAAAAGTTATAACATATGACATCATATTTTTTATTAGATGGACAAGATAGTATATCACCTTCATAAAAAGTTATTTGGATTTTTAATTTTGATGCACGACTCCTTGCTTCTATAAGAGAAACTGTATTTGGATCACACATATCAAGTGTCCTAACCTTGGAGTAATTCCACTTTTGTAAATCACCTCCAAAACCACATCCAACATCTAAAACATGATCACCTTGCTTTGTAGTGCTTTGAATAAGTTGTCGCTTGACCAAATTGTGGTGTTGTCGAATTTCTTCCATTCTATATTTACTAATAAACGTGTTTTAACTCTAATTATCTTGGATTGTACCTCAAAAGAAAAACTCCTGCTATTGTTGCAATAAGACCAATATACTGATATGGATTTGTTAATCGATCTCCTAAAATAAGATAGGCTGCAATAGACTCTATGACTGCACTCATTCCATCCCACAGTCCATTGACTAATAATACATTTCCAGTTTTAAAACTCCAGATTAAAGAAACAATAACACCAATATATCCAAGGAGTCCCAGACCCAGACTGGATTTAAAACCTGTTGTAGCATATGATTTTAACATAAAATCACCAAAGACTTCAAACAGTGAAAGTATTCCTATTCTAAGAAGACTCATTTACTATTAATCATTATTAAAAAAAATACGCTTATAATAATATGGATATTGAAAGTCAACTGCTATTTGGTGGCGGTAGAGAATCGCCAAGAGATTTACTTTTTAAAAAGTGGATACCTAGATCATCTCTTTGTATAGGAATTGTTTCTTTTTTATTTCAGGTGACTGTACTTTATCCATGGCACTTACAATTATCAAAAGAGTTTGAAGATCTGGCATTTATTGTTACATGTCCAGGATAAAAATATTTTTATATATAAATGGATTTTCTTACTATGTTTCTTGCTGCTATCATGGCCATTTTTACAATTGCTTCTACAGCAATTGGTATCCAGTGTCAAAATAAGAATGGTGAGTCAAAATCAACTAATCAAATTTTTCTTGTTATGAATCTTGTATGTGCGATCCTTGTATGTATAGGTCTCATGATTAAAGCAGGGTTTGCGATCAAACAACAAGCTTCTTCATAAAATATATATACCTAATATATAATGATCGGATTTCTTCTTATTATATGTTTTCTACTTAATATAGTATCAAACTGGTTAGGTATTCAGTGTCTTAATAATAATCCAACAAGTTCAACACTATATTTTTATTATGTAAGCAGTATACTTACATTTATTGGAATACTTATTGTTGCATATTTAATGCAAAATGGAAATGCTTGATGATGAACACATTCTAAAACATTCCCATTGATTTGTAGTGCTTCGTTTTGAAAGTTCTGAAAATTCATCAATTGTATACGTGTCCCCCATAGACTTGTTACATTTAGAACATATAGGTCTAAGATTATCTATATCAGTTGGTCCTCCTCGACTCTCTGGAATATTATGACCAACTTCAAATATAAATGGGGTTATAATATTTTCACACCATTTTACGTGACACTTGTGTTTAAACTTACAGTCTCCAAAATACATTAGCCACACCTGTTCTCGAAGAGCAAGTGGAATCTTCTTCTTTGCCATGTTAATAATATCAATTTAATCTTTAATCGCGTAAAATGCTTAAAGAATTTATAATTAGTACTATTAATAATGTCTCTTGAACAAACTTATACCACTCTACCTGGACAGGTTTATGCCTGTATTTCAGTAGTTGGACCTGACTGTCCTCAGCGATCTGACAAGTTTGGCCTTAAAATTTATGGCACATTTGGAAATCGCGAGGAGGCGTCTAGTCATGCGAGGCGTCTTCAGAAGGAAGATGCTACATTTGACATTTACGTTGTTGACATGTACAAGTGGCTCTTGATTCCCCCAGATCGTGATCATATTGAAGATGTTCATTACAATGACGAGAAACTTGAGGAGATTATGGGTAAGTATCGCGAGAATCAGGCTCTTGGATCCAAGATGTTCGAGGAACGTAAAAGGGACATGATGGCAAAGCCTATTCCAGGTGAAATGCCTTTCATAAAACCAGGCGATGAAAATTCAAAGTACTATAACAAACCAGACGAGCCTCCTATTAGTCATCCAGCTGAAATTCTTGAGAAACTAAAACTTGAAAAGCCAGATGCTACAATGGAGGAACTTGTCAAGGAGGCTGATGCTCTTGTTGCAGAGGAGATTAAGGAGCGTCAGCAGCAGCGTGCCGGTGGTCTAACACTAAACCTCGTAGAGGACACCGAATAAAATAAAAATACACAGTAGTAATGGGTATCATATCAATCGTAATAAATTTAATTACAATAATGCTTGTATCTCTTATTTTATATATTACATTTCTTGCTTTTAATAAAAGAGAAGCCAGAAATGAAACATGGTTGCAGACGTTTGCGAGATTATGGTCATCTGATAAAGAAATTAATAAAACTCTATCAGATAATACTCCTGTATATGGTGATATCGGATCTTTTGAAGGTCAAGATTGGGACCTAGTTCCAAATGTATCAGTAGAAAATGCAGACAATCAAGACAGTCTAAATGACTTTATAGGAGAAGGAAAGCCAAATATTATTGGAACTAAGTAGATTTTATAATAATAGGAGTAGATATACTTTTACCCATAAAAAATGCTAATAATATAGCAGAAACAAGAATAATCCAGTGAATTTTATCAAGTTCAGGAAAAATATCACCTTTTTTCTGAGACTGTTGCTGTGGTTGTTGGTACATTTGCTGCTGCTGATAGTACTGTTGCTGCTGATAGTACTGTTGCTGCTGTTGGTACTGATGCGGAAGAGACTCTTCTTCCTCCTCCTCTTGAACAGGTGGAGAACTATTATAGGTTATAGAATCATCAATTGGAATTGGTAGATCAGATTCCATTAGTGTGACTGTGTTTAATATTTTTAAGCTTCTTCCTCACTTTCATCCTCACTTTCTACTACAAATCCCTTTAAATTTCCATTTTCATTAGCATCATCTTCATCGCTTTCACTCTCTTCTTCACTTTCGCTTTCACTTTCTTCTTCACTTTCGCTTTCTTCTACATCGTGATCATCCTCTGCATAATCATCTGTAACTTCCTCAACTGGTTCATATCTAACAGGTGGTTTAGAAATGCGACCAGATCTAGTTTTTACAACTTCAGTAGTCATTATACACTTATTGTTATTATTTTTTAAGTGTATTATATAAAATCTTACAAATCTTTGTTCCTCCGTTGGTCTCAAGTTTATGTTTATTACCTGTAAAATCTTTACAGAATCCAAGCCGTCTTCCTTCGGTTGTTTCACATCTACAAAAACATTTCTGATAAATGAGTCCATTATCAATAACAATTTTAACATGATTTGAGTTATGATTTCTACGAATATTTTCACAATATCTAGATGTTGTTTTCAAGAGATGAACATTTTTAAATTTAAAAATTGCAAGAACTTTAGTCTCTTCATTACCTGGCATACTTTTTCTAATAAATGTCTGAAGTAGAGACACTAGTTCAGAATCATAAATCTCATTTTTTAGTTCCATGGGTGTAAAGTCTCCTTCTTGACGACGACGTGGAACTGGTTGACACAGAATAACAAGTTCTGGAATTACCATTATATTTGTATCGGTTGTTCTGACAGTTGATAATAAAAGGATTTCCATTGTTACATCTTGATCTATAGATTGTAGTGCCCCATTATTATATATAAAAAATGGACGGTACTCACCTTCAACAATCTTTCCACCATCACATAATGTGCATCCAGTACCTTTACATACAGAATGAACAGTCTTTTTATGAGACCAAGGAAGTCTAAATCCACTACCTTTTGTTCCTAATGATCCATACACAGACGCATCTATTATTTTTGTCCAATCTAGAGATGAATAAACTTTTTCAAGTGTTGATACAACATGATGCATCAGTTGTATAGCACCTTCTTGATTTACAACGAGACCGTGCCAGTTGAGATGGATTCCCGTTTTAATCTTTCCATCCTTTGGTTTCGGCTCTGAAATTGTTACAAGACACTGTACAGTACTAAATGTACCAACTTTATCACAGATAACCTGACATATTGATTTAACCTGATCAATAGTCAAAGCGTCGTCATCTTTGTAATCGACATCCATGAAAAAGTTGTATGTCTCAGTCTTTTGTTCAACAACAAATACTTTATGATCCGCCTTGATACATTTAATGTAAACCTCATAAAATTCTCGTAATTTATCAAATGGAATAGATAGAACTCCCCCGTCCATCAGTACATGTGATAAATTACGTGGATTGTTAAAATTTTGTTTTTTACACCACTCTCGTAGCATTTTCTTCTTTCTTTTTTATTATTTCTACGTTTTTAAACTCTAACTACATCCTAAACGTTCTGCAAGTGACTTTGGTTCATCTTCGTCGTCCTCTTCTAATGATGGCGATGGCAGAGATTCTTCTGGGCTAAATTTTTTAATTTCAGTTAACAACTGTACAATTTTAAGATTATATAATTCTTGAGCTTCTTCTGAGTTTATATCAATATCTTTGAGAATACATAACTTTTTAACAAAATAAACTTTACTTTTCATTATATAAAGTTCTAATGTTAAAATTTTGCATATTTAACGAATTCATAGTTTCATAAAATATAGGATTGTTAATTATATTATCAACAATTAATGGCCATCGAGATTTTTTATTAAATTCTTCTAATGTATCAAATGACATGTCATCATTTTCATCATATGCTTTTTTAATATTAATGCCATCTCTTTTGTTCATGTCCATTCTAGCTTTAGATACATGAAATTCTTGTATCATACGAGCTTGTTGTTCTTTTGTAACATGTAAATTAATCATGTATACATGATAAACCAAATTAACAATAAGTCCTTCTGAACGATCTTTTCTGATTTCATCTGAAGATCGAACATCACTTTCAAACTTAAACTCTGAAAATTCACCAGTTTTTATATTAACAACACCTCGCGTTTCTTCTTCAAGTTCTCTAAGACCACATTTAAGAGGATAATCAAATTCAGACTTTTTACACCCACCAGTTACAAATATCCATTCTTGATGTCTACTATCTTTGACTGTTAAAAATCTGTCATCTCCAAATTCAGACCTGATAATCGGTATGATAATAGCTTTGTGACGTGTTTCAAGTCGGTAACTCATAGAGTCTATCATGGTACAATAATTTATTATTCTGTTTCATCCGCATCAACAACAACCTTTTTCTGAACAACTGGTGATGATTTATAAACTACTTGAGGAGGAGGAACTGCTGCTGCTAAAAGAGATTCTTCATTTAACTTTTGAAAATCAACTTTGGCTTTTTGCAAGTCTCTATAGAGATATACAATTGCAAAAAGTGCGACTGCTAGGGAAAATAGAATAAGAGTATCTTTGTTCATTGCAAACATTTCTAAAAGTACTAAATTTATTTTTTTGATTATATAACCGCACCCATGTATTCTCGCGGCTTTCCTGTACAGCCTTTTTTACCAGGAGTATTAAATTGTGCTTCATGATACCTGCTTTGTTCATCACATTCGTATTCGTCTTCTGTCATGACAGGTGGTGTTACAGTCTTCTTAGACTGTGGTGTAATATAATTTCCCAGTCTTCCAGATTTTGGATCATATGTCAGTAGAAAAATAAAAACAACAAGTATAGCAACCCAGATAAGTGTATTCATTATTATATTGTACTATTAAAATTAATTTGCATACATGAGACCACCCATTCCATTCTCAATCTTAAGAATGTTATAATTGACTGCATATACTGTACTTACAAAGTTGTTACTTGAAACAAGACGAGCTGAATCAATTCTACTAAAGTTGAGAGAACCAGTGGGCTGAAGTTTATTTGTTTCTAAACAAAATGGGATGGTGAATGCATTAAGGCTTGATGTTGTCACGGGACATGTGTAATATGATGGAACAATGTCAAAGTGAGGTGTGTATGATTTTTGTTCACCAATGTCAACACCATTCACCTGGAAAAGCATTGTATCAAATAAATTTTGAGGAACTCCGGAAGCACCTTGTGGGTTAGTACTAACATTATAAGGACTAGCTGTATAAATATTTGAACCAATCAGACAATTTCCAGTATATCCAGTTGAAATGAATTTGATCGGGTGATTAAATACAAGATTTTGAACCTTTGTTCCAGATGGTAAACTCTTTTGAACCTGATAAATGAGATGTTTTTGAGGACTACCAGCGAGTATTTCACGTTCCATTGTATCAAGGGCAATAAAGTTTGCCCAGCATTCAAAAACTGGCGTACTAGAATTACCACTAATAACAGTGGGTTGCCAGTAGATTCTAATCTCAACATCATGGTATTGAAGAGAAATAAGAGGTAAAGATGATTGCCAGTTTTCACAGAACCAAAAACGAAGTGGGTAAAAATAACCTTTATTTCCAACCTGACTTGTACTAAACTGAGCCTTATTTTGAGTTGAGCAGAGAAGGGGATCTGCTACATAATTCATAAATATGTCATCTTGTGTATCAATAATTTGACCTCCAATAAGAAAGTCAATGTGATCGATATCAGTTGGCAAAAAGGTTGTCTGTACACCCGCAAACCTCTTGGTGAGATATACATAACTAACCAAGTCACCTTTTCGTTCCAGACGTACAGATGACATTGCAGATGGATTCACTGCACCCTGAAGAACCTGGCGATTGACAACATGTGCAAAGTTTGTATGACGTTTATAATTTGCACGAAAAAATGAAACCTCTGGGTTACCAGTAAGGTAAACATCTTGTGCTCCGATAGCAACGAGCTGTGTAATACTACCCGACGACATTTATATGATACACAGATTTTTTATTAACAAAGGTTTTTACGTAATGTATGAAATCGTAATATAACTGCATTGTCTTCTGCTCCATTAAAACTCAAAAGTGTTCCTGTTTTATCTGTCCAACTGATTGTCAAACGATCTATTTTCTGTAGTGGATATGGATATTCAATCTGACTATCAAAGTCGGCTGATTTTTTAAATCGTTTGATACATCCACTTGATACATCCATTGGTATCATTCCAAATGATCTATTTGCTGTATTATTGAACGACGAAGAACCTTGATTTGTAACAAGTGAATTTGAATTATTCATATTTGAAAAAGGAAAGCCGGTTGGTGTACATTCATTGTACATTGTTCGAAGTTCTTGGATATCAAGAAAAATTCCATCATTTACATTCATATCAACAACATACTGCGATTTAATATACCACAAACCTGAATATGTTAGATTATTTGCATATGGAGTTGTTGATGACTGAATTGCATTAATACTACAAGGAAAAGGAAAACCTAAAAGTGATGCAAGTTCAAGTGTCATAACATTCATGGTAAAACTTGTAGGTCTAGTAAAAAAGAAACGACCTTCACCCGAAAGAAATGAACAACTTACATTTGATATATATTTAGTAGCACTATAAATTGCATTCGAAAGAGTTGTTGATCCATAAAAACCAGTTGGAATTGTAGAAAGTACACAGTTATTTGTTACATTTGAAATGTCAGTGAAACCAATTACATTTGATCCATTATTTACATTATACATTGTATTTGGAATACTTGCATAAAGAAGTTCCACATTCGTAATATCCTTAATCGGGGTTGTAAGATAAAGAGTATACGAGTTTCCATATGGGTACTGACTTGTATTTCTATTTGTAGATGTTATGTATATATTTTTAACTTCTTTGGGACATTCTAGAGTCAACATTCTTCTATATAATTTGATATTATTTTTAGTCTCCTAGCGCCGGTTCAACACCAACAAGTTTATAGTTTATAGCCTCACTGACAACCTTCTGATCATCGCAATATCCCCCTGGAAGTAATCCCCCTGTATAATATGAGCTCATAACCTTTCCATCTTTATCAGCTGATCCTGGATTACACTTTAGCTGTGGTCCAAGAGGATCATTTGTCAGCCTGGAAAAAAAGTTGGAAAACTGAGAATCCGAAATATTAGTCTGTACTGGAGAACCAACCATCATATATCCGCTAGTTGATTTGAATACAAAAAATAGAACAACAAGTAAAAGTAAAGCAAGCCCAACGGTTTTTAGTGACACCTTCATTTACTATTATCATATAATTTTTTATTGAAGCGCGTTAAAGATTTCTGATTACTTTCATATTAAAGATATAATGGATGACAATATAGTCCTAGAACGAACTCCTTCTACCCACGTGTTAAAACTAGATGACGACGAACAGGCACTTATGAATGAAATTGAAATCACCACAAAACCTATAGCACCTCGTCGTCGTCCACCACCGCCTGCTAATCAAGCAAGACGACAAGAAACTCAGCCTGAAATTGAAGCATTCACAAACCCTGTTAAAAGATCATCAATGAGACCACCGCCTAGACAACAGTACCCAGAAAGTGAAGAAGAAGAGGAAGAGGAGGAGTACCATCAACAGGATCAAGGTGGGGAATACCATCAACAGGATCAAGGTGGTGGTGGTTCTCAAGAGGAGGTTCCTTCTGAAGGATATACTAGTATAGATGATGAAAAAGCAGATCTTCTTAATAAACTGACTCGTCTTGAAAAAAAGGGATTTACAGTCAACAAGAAACTTAATGCATACTCTGACATTTCAGAGATTAGAACCGAATACAAGAGAATAACATATAGTATTGAAGCTGAACAGTCTATTAAATTTTCAAGAAGGATGCTTATTGCATGTGTGACTGGAGTTGAATTTCTCAACAAGAGGTACAATCCATTTGATGTTATGCTCGAAGGCTGGTCTGAAAGTGTTATGGAAAATGTTGATGATTATGACGGAGTCTTTGAAGAACTTTATGTAAAGTACCGAACAAAGATGCATGTAGCCCCTGAAATTAAACTTATGATGATGCTTGGAGGAAGTGGTATGATGTTTCACTTGACACATAGTATGTTCAAAGCTGCAATGCCAAACCTGAATGAGGTTATGAAACAGAATCCGGATCTTGTAAAAAATATGATGAGTGCTGTAAAGAACACACAGCAGTCAAGTGGCGGAGTACGCGAGGATCCATCTCAGAGACCAATGGCAAGTCCAACTATGAGAGGAGGGGGTGATGGAACCAGCAGTAGACGTGAAATGCAAGGTCCTGGTCTAGACATTTCAAGTTTAATGGGTGGGATCATGATGCCACCACTTCCACCCATGAATACAAAAGCTCAGATTCTTGAACCCGTTCAAGAACTTACTATAGAAGATGATATTTCTGATATTGTTTCAATTTCAGGAGACTCGTTTGGAGGTGATACAAAAGACATTAAAGTATCAGCGGCAAGGCGTAAAGGAGGAGGGCGTAAGAAAAAATCGAATGAGGTTTCATTATAAAAAAAAAGTACTATTATATAAATGATTTCATACTATCCACTGGAACCAGATGTACCACCTCCACCTCCTCCACCACAGCCAATGTCTTCATCGACATCGACAACTGATAAATTTTTTAATAATTTTTTCGACGATGAAAAAACTGAATGTAATTATCTAGTATTAATATTTATAGTAGGTGTATTATTTATAGCACTGACTGACGTGATGAGGAAGTGATCCATTTATAAGGACCATCTCCTGATACGCAAACATCAGTCTTTCGTGGCTCTACTTCAACTGAACCACGTTTTCCATATACTGTCCAAAAAAACTCACCTGGATTACCATATACTGTAAACTTGCTATTTTTAACACGACTCACACCAAGAAGTCTCGGTTCTCCAATCGGGGTTACATTTATTGTAAAATCTTTTGCCAAAGATTCTACATAATTTGGTAATACAACACATACACTTTTTTCATCATCTTTAATTATAGATTCTCCACGGTAATAAACACCTGATTCTGGACCCTCTAGGCACGCATGAACAAGATATTTTTCTTTATCATCCGGGTGATCAATAACAAATGTTTTAGATGTAGAAATCGCCTGAATCTCATATGTCGTGGGATTCCAGAATAATATATTTGACTGTCCAGTTGATGCAGTTTGACGAATACTTGATATACTAAGCGAATTTGCTGCTGCACCAGTTACACCGATACCACTTGCATTAATAACTATAGAATTTGCGGGCTGTCCAGTTTGTCCTGCATTTTGACCAATTGCAATGGAATTATTTCCTTGAGTTTGAGAACCTGCAAGCCATCCAATTGCAATGGAATTATTTCCTTGATATGATGAACCCGCATAATTACCAATAGCAACCGATTGAGCCCCTTGTACAGTAAATCCACACCCATTACCAACAGCAACCGAAGTTGATCCTTGTCCAGTACAACCTGAATTTAGTCCAATTGCAACAGTATACTGACCCTGTTGTGTCTGACCCGAATTATAACCAATTGCAATTGCATTACTTGCTTGATTTGTATAACCTGCATTATTTCCAATAGCTACGGAATTTGGACCTTGCGTCTGATACCCTGCATGATTTCCAATAGCAACTGCATTTGTTCCTTGACCACTATTTCCTGCATTATTTCCAATAGCAACTGCATTTGCACTTTGAGTATATCCCGATTGATAACCAATTGCAATTGCATACTGTCCCTGACCACTATGTCCTGCATCATTTCCAATAGCAATTGCAAACTGTCCCTGAGCAGTGTACCCAGCACTCACTCCAATAGCTAATGCATAATCACCTTGACCACTAATTCCAGCATTACAACCAATTGCAATAGCACGAAACCCTTGATTAATTTCACCTGATAATTGACCAACTGCAACTGCAGAGTCTTTCTGACCATCGTACCCAGCATTTACTCCAATAGCAGTTGCAAACTGACCTTGATTATATACACCCACATAAGCACCAATAGCAGTTGCATAAGTTCCCTGGTTCTGATATCCAGACCTTACTCCAACTGCAACTGCAGCAGTACCTTGATTTAGATATCCAGCTTGATATCCTATTGCAGCTGCAGCAGTACCTTGACCCTGATAACCTGAGCTGTAACCAACTGCAACTGCATTAGTACCTTGATTTTGATATCCAGCTTGAAATCCAATTGCAGTTGAATTCATATATTGACCCTGATAACCTGAGTTGTAACCAATTGCAACTGCATTACTTCCTTGAGTCTGATACCCAGCTTGATAACCAATTGCAACTGCATTAGTTCCTTGACTATTATACGCGGCGTTGGAACCAACTGCAACTGCATACTGACCCTGACTTTGGTTACCGGCGTTGGAACCAATACTTACCGAATTTATACCTTGTGAATATTGTCCGGCACCTATCCCAATTGCAGTTGCGTTATCTTGTTGATCAGATATAGCAGTTTGATAACCAATTGCAACTGTAAAAGGACGCTGTCTATTCCTGCCCGCTTCTTGTCCTATAGCAAGTGCACTACCATATTGATTCGTGTACCCCGCCCGAAATCCAATGGAAAGTGCATATTGAGCTTGATTATTGTACCCCGCTTGAAATCCAATTGCAGTAGTAGCAGTAGACTGACCCTGGTATCCGGCTTGAATCCCAATTGCAACAGCCTGACTCTGTTGAGTCTGATATCCAGCCTGATAACCAATTGCAACTGATCCAGACCCCTGTCCCTGGTATCCAGCTTGATATCCTATTGCAGCTGCACTAGTTCCTTGTGTCTGATATCCAGCTTGATACCCAATCGCAGATGCACCTTGTACCTGTCCCTGATAACCAGATTGATAACCAATTGCAACTGCATTACTTCCTTGAGTCTGATACCCAGATTGATAACCAAGTGCAACTGCACTAGTTCCTTGTGTCTGATACCCAGATTGATAACCAATTGCAACGGAATAAGTATTCTGTCCCTGATAACCAGACTGATAACCAATTGCAACTGCATTACTTCCTTGAGTCTGATTACCAGCTTGAAATCCAATGGCAATTGTATTTGAACTTTGATTTGTATAACCAGCTTGTGTACCAATGGCAATGGAACCTGTACCTTGATACTGATTACCAGCTTGAAATCCAATGGCAATTGTATTTGAACTTTGATTTAAATATCCAGATTGATTACCAATGGCAATTGTATTTGCACTTTGACCTGTATATCCCGATTGATAACCAATGGCAATTGCATTTGAAGCTTGATTTGAATAACCAGCTTGATAACCAAGTGAAACTCCAATTGTTGTAAAATTACCAACTGTTAAACTTCCACCAACTGTAACATTACCTGTCATTCCGATATCACCAGTATTATAAACGATTGTTAATGGTGCTATACCGGTTACAACTGAATAAAAAGAAAGAGTACCAGATGTTGAATACATGTGCCATACATTTGAATTGAGTGGTATTTGATCACTTAACCATAAACCTTGATTAGGATCAGTTGTTGTTGGATTTAAAATTGTTACATTACTACCTAGAGATATAGATCCATTACCAGCAGATAAACCAGTTATATACTGAATTTCACTTGAACCGGTATTATATGTTAAAAAATTATTAGTTGAACTCGCACCCGCAGATTTTATAGGAGAAACATAAAACCCAGAACCACTTGAGTTTAAAATTGAACCACTTGCATTGATAACAATGCTATTACTATATTGATTAAGGTATCCAGCATAATTACCAATTGCAATTGCATTTGATCCTTGATTTATAAAACCCGCCTGATTACCAATAGCAGTTGCACTCGTACCTTGTCCATTATACCCAGCTTGAAACCCAATTGCCATTGCATTTGCACTTTGATTTAAAAGTGCACATTGATAACCAATAGCAAGTACATTTGACCCTTGAAAATAATTACCTGCTTGAAATCCAATAGCTACGGAATTTAATCCTTGATTTTGATACCCAGCTTGAAATCCAATTGCAGTTGCTGAATTTCCTTGAGTCTGATATCCAGCCTGATATCCAAGTGCTAGTGCACCAGACCCCTGTCCCTGGTATCCAGCTTGATATCCAGTAGCAGTTGCATTAGTACCTTGTCCGTCATTACCCGCTTGAAACCCAATTGTAGTTGCTGAATTTCCTTGATTATAAGATCCAGATCCAAGACCAACTGCCACCGCATTTTGACCCTGTCCCTGATACCCAGCTTGATATCCGAGTGCTAGTGCACCTGATCCTTGCGTTTGATACCCTGTCTGATATCCAATTGCCAGTGCATTTTGACCCTGTCCAGTATTACCCGCTTGAAACCCAATTGCAGTTGCACTAGTTCCTTGTGTCTGATATCCAGCTTGATACCCAACTGACAGTGCATTAATACCTTGTCCAGTATTACCCGCTTGATATCCAATTGCTAAAGAACCAGAGCCTTGGTTATAATAACCAGCTGCATATCCAACTGCAGTTGATTTAAAACCCTGACTATACCAGCCCGAAATAGTTCCAACTGCAACTGCGTTATCACCCTGACCACTTAATCCCGCTTGATTACCAACTGCAGTTGCACTAGAACCCTGTGCAGTATTACCTGCATTTACACCAATGGCTGTCGAATAAGCACCTTGATTAACAGCCCCTGCATTTTGACCAATGGCAACTGTACTACCACCCTGGTTTGAGTATCCCGCATCTGTGCCAATAGCAGTTGCATAAGGACCTTGACCCTGATAACCTGCTTGATATCCAATGGAAATGGAAGTAGCACCCTGGGTCTGATAACCTGCTTGATATCCAATGGAAATGGAAGAAGCACCTTGACTTATATTACCAGCTTGTGTACCAATTGCAATTGCACCAGTTCCTTGTGTCAGATATCCCGCTTGTGTACCAATAGCAATTGATTGTGTATTTTGTGTCTGGTATCCAGATTGATATCCAATGGCAATTGAATTTGAATTTTGATTATTTTGTCCCGCGCTATTTCCAATGGCAATTGAATAATCACCCTGGCTATTCTGGCCAGCTAAACGCGCAACTGCAACGCCACATGTACCTTGGTTATACCTACCAGCTCCAGATCCTAAAGATATATTTGTATCGCCAATTGCCCATGTAGCTGTAGGTAAATCTGTATTCCAGTACATGTAATCACCATAGTTTGTACCTGGAAACAAGGTTGCATATACGTTTGACGGAACAGATGTCCAGAATACACTTGATCCAGATGATGCTAAAACCTGTCCAGGTGTTCCATTTGATGAAAGTGAATCTATCAGTGTTCCATATACATCCGCCTTGTTCAAAAAACTTGTATTACCGGCTGTTGCCATTACTACTATTAATTACTAAATAAAATACCAGCGATTCCCGATTTTATACGAAGAACGTTGTAATTGACTGCATATACTGTTAAAGTATTTAGAGTACTCGCCTTGTCTTTAGTAGTACCATTAATGTTCAACTTTGCATTATCTAACCGACTAAAATTACATGTTCCAGTTGGTTTATAACTTGTTGCGTCAAGACAAAAGTTATATGTATAGTACTGTGTGTAAAATGGAGCCCCATGAACCGAGTTGAAATTTATAACTCCATATTTTGTATTATAGTATCCCTGTACTGTGTGAAAATAAGTTGGAGACATGTTTTCTAAAAGAGGTGTTCCATTGAGTGAAAGATCTGTTGTAGTAAACGACCAATATGACTGTATATTACTAGTCTGTGGGTATCCAAAATAAATACTTTTGACTGGGTGATTAAGAGCAGATAGATCCACGCTTGTTAAAGAACCTTGAATTGTTTGAACTTGTGTAATAAGTATATCAATTTGTGGTTTACATACCAAATTCTCTCTTTCGTTGGTATCCAGAAAAATATAATTTCCATACATTATTAGATTTTTTACATTGTTAATATTAGGACCCCATTGTATACGTATTTCAACTTGATGAAACTGAATAGATACTAATGGTAGAAACATTTCGCTGTCGCAAAAGAAAAAATGTAATGGAAAAAAGTTTTTATTTGCTTGAGATATATTATTATTGATTGTTTGGCATTTTGAATAACTTTCAGCCATGTAAACTTGCCACACATCAGCCATGTAATCAAATGTTTGAGAATCAATCTTCTGACCTCCTATATACAAGTCAAATATAGTTCCAGATAAATTTCCAACTATATTAGTACCTTCTAACCAAACTTGATTGATCAAGTCGCCATAACTTACTAAAAATACTGAAGTAATTCCATTATTTTGAACAGCTCCAGTTAAATCCAACTGTTTTGGAGCCTGTGCAAAGTTTGTGTACCTAGTAAATTTACTTTTAAAAAAAGAATTTTCACTTTCATTGTTTATCAAGTATACATCTTGAGTTCCTTTTGAAACAAGTGAAACAAGTGCCCCTGACATGTTATTATAAAGTTAACAAACATTTTCCTTTGAACTCATTTACAACAGGTTGTTCAAGCCCTCCATCTATAATAAAACCACCTTCTTTGTAGACTCTCCGTCTCTTTTGATACATTGCGTAAAGCAAAGACCACTTGTCAAGTATGTCATAGATATGTGGATCATTCTTTTTACCACCAGTCTCTCGAAGTATTCTTCCAATCGACTGTTTAATGTCGGACTTTGGAGTCACTAAAAGAACTGTATCAAGTGTTGGAATATCAAGACCTTCGTGAGCCTGACTAAATGTTCCGAATATAATTTGTTTCTTACTTGTTTCTAGTAAATCCGATTCCTTCATACCACCCATGTATAGACCCGATATATCTAGAAACTGTGACTGAAGATACTGACAATGTAATCTACGATCACTCAAAACTAGAATCTGTCTAGTGGAACATTCTTTTATAATTTTTTGTATGAGTGATACCAACATCCTATTTCTTTCATCATGATTCACAAGGTCTGTAATCATGTGAACAAGTGAAACTTTACCAGTTTTATTACATGGTGGGGGATCATTAAATAGGGGACAATCAAAGTCAATTGGAAACACTTGAACTTGCTTTTGGTTCTCCCTCTCAACTGAAAAGAATGTAGGTCCCAGAAACCAGTGAAGAACCTTTGTTAGACCATCTTTGCGTTCAGGTGTTGCAGATAACCCATACACGTGTCGGGGACAGAGTTTAAATAGCGATTGAGAAAATACACGAGCACATACATGATGCGCTTCGTCAACAAAGAGTGTTCCAATTGATTCAAATTGATCAAATGAGTACTCTTTGAGTGAAAGACTCTGAAGCATTGCAATGACAAAGTCGCAATTGATTTCAATTTTGTCCTGTTGAACAATTCCAATTGTTGCACCGGGACAAAACTGTTGAATACGTTCACGCCACTGATTGGCCAGAAACTCTTTGTGGACTACAATCATAGTTCTTAGACCCAATCGCGCTGATATCGCGAGCGCAACTGTGGTTTTTCCATATCCACACGGCAATGATAGGACTCCATGTCCAGCTGAGACTGCCTTTTCAAGTGCCTCATTTTGGAAAGTTTCATTACGAAGTTTTCCATTAAACTGAAATACAACTCGAGCGGGTTCAGGGCGATTATCTTCGCAAGATTTTTTGAAATGTTCCAATCCATAAAATCTTGGGACACAAATATTCTTTTTAGTCTCTTTGAAAACCTTGAAAGGTGGCGGAGGAAACCCAAACTCATTATTGATAATAGGTCTAACAGTTAGATCCTTTTTAATAGTTTTAAGGTCGGTTGTAATAGGAATTAAATATCCTGATCTTGATAGCATTTGTAATGTATAGTTTTAATTCTTTACCCTGCGTAAAAATCAACAACACTTTTTGGTTTCATTTTCTGGTTTTTCAAGCGGCGTAAACATTTCATAATAGTGGTGCTTGATAACTTC
>Ga0114958_10001389_pt1 | contig 19190 bp, 15 predicted proteins | sample C_130208_EF_Meta_FD_89577 | JGI IMG/M metagenome (GOLD analysis project Ga0114958, IMG submission 89577) | Freshwater microbial communities from Lake Croche, Canada to study carbon cycling - C_130208_EF_MetaG | ecosystem: Environmental > Aquatic > Freshwater > Lake | place: Lake Croche, Canada...
AACTAGACATTATCAAATACAAACCCAACAAGGTTTTGAACGTGCAGCTGCTCGAATATTCGAGCAATATTGATTGATTACATGGTCTAAACGCCGGCGGCAGGAAAATACATCATCTTCGACAACAGGTCTACTAAGGCAGTGTCTTGCGACGATTCAGTCATTCTGTTTTGTAAACGCGTTCGCTCCACAGACGAATAATCTATGTGTACAAGCTCCTCCTCCGCGTATACGTCTACAAGTTCAATCGGTTTGTCGTCATTGTTTTCATCAATCGTAAATGAATACTTTATATATAGAAACTTTCTGACACCCGGAACAGGGTCACCGCACAATTCGTTCAATACATATGAGCTTGACATATGTATGGTGTTGTTGCTGAAAAAATTGCTGAATACCGAATCCTTGACTTCAATTACATTAACATCATGTTTACCGTAAAGTATTGACGATATGTTCATGTGTAAGTGTTGCTTTGCGATAATCAGTATCTTGTATTTTTTCAAATAATCATTTACATTTTTCAGATTGATAAAAGAATCAAATACAAAAGAATCTGTTGTTTTTACGGAATTACATATAATAAATTGTGTAGTGTTCACTTCTCGTTTCATACACTTGTAAATACAAGAAATAAGATTACTTAATATACTCGACAAATCCTGATTCTCGCCATCGAACATACAAAAAGATATACGATTGTCACGATTGTAAAATTCAAATACAGAATCTACGTTATATTTGTACTCATGCAATTCATGGATAGTCCCATACATATTTGTTAAATTATAGATATTGAAATAATTCGGTTTTTTAGAAAATATTTTTAATTCAGCATCATGTTTCGTTTTGAAGTCCGTTAAATTTAGTTTTTTTAGGTATGATGCGCGAGCCCACCAAAAATTTCCACTGTAATGCGGTGGTTCTCCGCCATCGTGAAGATAGGTTAGATGTTGAAAATTGCATCCTACAGTCTCATAATCATCAAGGACTTTTACACAATCATCAAATTTGTCAACCAACGAATATAACATGTAATCTGTCCACGATTTTATAATCGGATAGAGGCTGGCATTATTGATGTGACTAACCCCTTTTGTGTGCAAATAAAGTATATTACAAGTAGGATTGAGAATTGAGAATGTAATCATCTGCTTAATAGTACAACACTCAAATAAACTAATATCGTCTGAGAAATTGACAACCACGATTCTCTTGTTTATGCGAGTGTATTTATTTTCATCTAATTCAATGCCTATATTATTAATCAGCAAAAAATCGAATTTGTCGATAACACCTCTAGAATTCAGGTATTCGAGTAAATAATCTAATATAACAGTCCCACATTCGGCAACATTTGTGCTATGAATAAAACACACGTTTTTCGACATAATATAAATAAGTTATTTATATTTATATTATAAACGAGACATTATAATTACAATGTCGTGGTATCAGCAGATAATCTCGTCATTAAATATCTTGTCTACATCAATAAGAACATTCTTCACATGCTTGAACTTGTTCTTGTAAATAGTGTATAACACGTCGCTAAATGATGAACCGTGGTGATTTTCAGGATTCAAATTACCAATAAATGTACCATTACAATTCATTGCAAGTAGCATGTCAACGATTGCATTCAATTCCCTACCCTTTATACTATTCTTATCAGTGAAAATATGAGTATAATTGTTCTCTTTCAGGAAATCAACAACTCTGTTATTCGTATTCATTGACAAAATAATATTGTAGCTGTTTGGCTGTATATATTTATGAATCAAGCTGATATATTTATCCTCTAATACTTGCTTGTAATTATTAATTTTGTTGATACCTCCCCAGAACGGTATCGCGTCGTCTTCGTTTCTTAGATGAATAATGTTTATTACCAAGTCTTTCGGAAGAGCCAGCGTCTTTATAAGTTCTCCTGAATATTCAACCAGTTTGCGACTAAACTTAATATTTAGAATTATCTCGTCAATTAGGTTACTGTCCTCTGCTCTTTCATCGAAACTAGTGTTCTTGCTGTGAAAATCGCTATTATGATTTACATGGTCTATAACAATCGGCTCATTTTCAACGTATTTCTTGGAAAATACACAATCCTCGCAATCACCCAACGTGTACTCTATATAGACATCCTTCAATACATTCGGCATAGGGTCTCCCATTATATCATTTAATTTGAAGAACGATGGTATCTCTAGAACACTGTTTTTCAGACAGCTTTCAACAATCGCGTTCTTTATTTCGAAAACATTCCTCTGTTTTTTACCATAGAGAACCGACTTGATATTCAACTTCATATTGGCAACATCAATTAATCTGATATTGTGTGGTTTCAGATAATTATTCATGTAGTCAAAATCGAATATTTCACTAGAGGGGCAATAGTCTTCACTATTATAATCTGTTAAAAATCGATGTACCATAATTATTTTCCTACCAGTAAGTTTCATGCACTTGTAAATACAAGTAATAAGCGACGACAATTGATTGCATAATCCACTTCCACGACATCCTATCAAACAATGTTGAACATGTATTTTATTAAACTCGTTTTCAAAACTGAAATCGACGCCATCCTTGTAAAAAAGCAAAGGATATGCGTTCTGATACATGTGCTTCAGCGTGTAAACATTGAAATACCTCGGATTCTTCGACAAAATCAGAAACTCGGCGTCGTACTTATCGTTGAAATCACAACTAGGCAACCCTTGCAAGTAGGACGTCTTTGCCCACCAGAAATTTCCACTGTAGTGTTTTGGGTTAACCTCCTTCTCTCTGAAATTGCATCCGACAGCATCGTAGTTGTCCAACAATTTCACGCAGTTGTCAAAATGACTCACAAGCGAATACATTACGAAATCAATCCACGAGATAATTCCTGGGTAAAAATAATGGTTTTTTGTGTAAGACACTCCTTTCGTATGCAAGTACAATACCTTGTAGTCGGGGTGTAGCTTGGAAAACGCAATCAGCTGCTTGATAGTACAGTTTTCAAAGAGGTTCGTATCCCTCGAGTAATTAACGACTTGTATTTTGTCGCTTATCTGCCTGTACTTCGCCTCGTCCAATGCATCACCGATATTGTTGATGAAGACGAAATCAAGCTTGGCAAATATATTATTGTCTTTGAGGAACCCTACAAGTTTATCAAGTATTTCTGTTCGAGTTATATTCAAATTCGTGCTGTGTATAAAACACGCGATTTTATTGACTCCGCTCATTTTTGTAGAACATCGACTGTTTCTTTTAAATAATAATAGTTCGATTTAATAAAAAAATGATTAACTTTCTCTATTTTTATGAACTTTACTAACAACAACCTAACAGCAATTAACAAAAGTTAACCAATCAAACTAACCAAACATGGACCTCAAACAGCGCAAGCTGAACAAGTCGGAGTGGGAGTCTATCGAGATTCCAGTATCATCTGATGAACAGGATGTGTTGAGTCTGATAATCAGCGGATTCCACAATGTCAACATCCGACTGAATAATAATAGTTCGCTAATCGCGTTCCTAAAAATTGAACATACCCTCAAAATGGAGGATTACTTATACATTAAATACTTCCAGGAGAGAGTTGATAAAATCGAGAAAATTATAAAGAAGAATACTAGTAGTGGCAGTGGTAGTGGTAGTGGCAGTGGCACTGGCAGCAGTGGTGGTGATTATAAATGCATATCGGTTGATTCTAATATACAAATAAAAGGGGCTGATAAAATTCGTCTGGAGAGGAACGATGATGCTGCTCTCAAGAAACAGGATATTTATGAATTTGTTCTCATCGGTCATGTTGAAAAAATTGTCACTTATAGATTCGATGACGTGAAAACGAAACTGTTTACATTCCACTATTTCACACTCTACAAATTGATTCGTAATACCATTAGCGGGTTGAACAGGCACGTGGTAGACTTGTGCAATAAAGTTCTAGACAAATTTAGTGGCGAAATCGAAACGTCGGTCGTCATCCGAAACGCGGTTGAGTTTATTGAGAAGAATGTGAGCCTCATGAAATACAGCGACATGGTTTTGTATGAACACCAAAAGGAGATATTCACCGTATGCAAATCTCCCAACCCCAAACTGGTATTGTACATGGCCCCTACGGGTACCGGGAAGACGCTCACACCGATTGGTCTGTCCGAGACCCACAGAGTAATATTCGTGTGTGCTGCCAGACACGTCGGGGTCGCGTTGGCTAAGGCGGCGATATCTGCCAAGAAGAAGATTGCATTTGCATTTGGATGTGCGAGTGCAACTGACATTCGCCTGCACTTCTTCGCAGCGAAAGAATACAGCAAGAACAGAAAGACGGGTGGTATCGGGAAGGTAGACAATAGTGTTGGAGATGATGTGGAGATAATGATTTGCGACATCAAGTCGTATTTGCCGGCAATGTACTACATGAAGTCGTTCAACAGTGATGAGCGCCTTATTACGTACTGGGATGAGCCCACAATCACAATGGATTATCCGGAGCACGAGTTCCATGAAATCATAAAAAAGAACTGGAGGGAGAATTTGATTCCGAACATGGTATTGTCATCTGCGACGCTGCCAAAGTTCAACGAGCTTGAGCTGACTATCCCGGATTTCAAGGACAAGTTCAAGGGGGCCGAGGTGTTCAGCATCGTCAGCCACGACTGTAAAAAGTCAATTCCAATTGTGAACCCCGACGGATTTGTTGTGCTGCCACATTACCTAAGTGACAAATACGACGAGATTGTGAAAATCGCCGACCACTGCAATGACTATTTGACAATCCTGCGATACCTTGATTTGCAGGGTGTAGTTGACTTCATCGACCACGTCAATGCAATGAATTACACCAACAATAAGATGCGGTTCGAGCGACATTTCGAGACGCTCGATGACATCAATATGAAAAACATAAAAATTTACTATGTGAAGCTTCTGCAAAATATTAATCCTGATGTATGGGACAAGATATATGCGTCGTTTGCATCATCAAGAAAACCGAGAATCGCACCGAATGACAAAATAGACACCAAGGGGAACAAGGTCAACGGTGTCGTTCCTGCAGCAGCAGGAGCAGGAGCACCAGGAGCAGGAGCAACAGCAGCAGGGGTCGCAGGTGTGTATGTGACGACTAAAGATTCGAACACGCTGACTGATGGACCAACCATCTTCATCACAGATGAAATTGAAAAGATTGCCAAGTTTTGTATCCAACAGGCTAACATCCCAGCATTGGTAATGGACGACTTGATGAAGAAGATTGAATTCAACAATGTCCTGAATGAGAAGTTGAGCGGACTTGAGAATAACTTGGAGTTCATCAAGGAACAGGCAGAAAAAAGCATGCAAAATAGTGTTTCTAGTAGTCATGCTGGGGTGAAAGTCCAAGGGCGAAACAAGTCGACCAAGGACTTCAAGAAGTTGAACCGTGAATCGTCGGAAGACAGCTCGTGCAAGGGTGACATTGCAAAGATAACCGCTGAAGTTAATGCAGTAAGAACAATGCTGAAACATGCAACTTTGAATGACACCTTTGTGCCGAACAAGAAACACCACCTGGACAAATGGGCTAGTGGTCTCGACACATCGTCATCGTTTACAAGCAACATTGAGGACGATATCGTCAGTGAAATAATGCTTCTCAACGGAATTGAAGACTCGTGGAAAGTCCTGCTCATGATGGGAATTGGTGTTTTCATAAACCACGAAAACATCAAGTACACAGAGATAATGAAACAGCTTGCAGACGAGCAGAAGTTGTACATGATAATTGCGTCGAGTGACTATATTTATGGAACCAACTATCAGTTTTGTCACGGATACTTGAGCAAGGATTTGAAGTTGACGCAAGAAAAGTTAATACAGGCAATGGGGCGAGTTGGCAGAAATAACATTCAACAGACTTACACATTGCGCTTTAGGGATAATCAACAGATTTTGAAGTTGTTCACGTCTGAGACTGACAAGCCAGAAATAATTAACATGAACCTGTTGTTCAATAGCAACAAGGTGGTTTGGGAGGACGGGTGTTATAAGGTGTCTGAAGAGGAAGAAGGAGAGGAAGAAGGAGAAGGAGATGAAGAAGGAGAGGAAGAGGAACAAGAGTGGTACAAACTCCGCCACAATGTGATAACTGCAAGCAACGCATGGATGAAGTGATGAATCGAATAGATAAGTAGCGTTTATAAACTAAAAAAAATATATTTTTTTATTGAAAATGGAAATGAAAGATAAGGTTGTTTTACACAAGGGGTATTATTGGCCCATAAATGATGGAAGTCAACCGATAACAAGTGATTATGCCCATACTGATAGCACTTGTTATCATCTAATGAATATTTTTCCGAATATACCTTCAGTTGTTTCTAGTTATGCAGTTCAGAAGAGAGTTATTGTTCAAGCCGGTGGAAACGCGGGGTTTTATGTCAAACAGTATGCAGAAATGTTTGAGAAAGTATATACATTTGAACCTGACCCAGTGTCGTTTTACTGTTTGAATTTGAATGTTACAACCCCAAACGTGTTTAAATATCAAGCGTGTTTAGGTAATGAACATAAATGTGTAAAGTTGAATAATACGTACTATAGTCAGGGTGAGGGTCATGGCGGGTCTCATGTAATTCTAAACCAGGAGGGTTCTGAAACACCAAACTTTAAAATAGACGATTTAAATTTGAGTATATGTGATTTGATTCATTTGGATATAGAAGGGTTTGAAAAATTCGCAATACTAGGAGCAATTGATACTATTGTCAAGTGTAAACCTGTAATTGTTATAGAAGACTTTGCTCCGTGGAAAGAAAGGTACGATTCAAATCTGGGTCAAATCGAAGAACTACTTTTTGCTATGGGGTACAAATTTATTGATAAAGTAACGGGCGACACTGATAGGGTCTACAAACACGAATCACAATGTTCTGTTGCAATTAATTTAGTTTATACCTAATTGTGTGGTTTCGAATAATTTGTATTTTGAACCGTCTGCATTTCCTTCGTGATGATACCCGGAGATTTGTGGTGTTTCGATATATTCATAAGTAAATTCACGATTATTAGACAACTTTTTAATAAACTCTGCTAGGTTTAAATTCTCATCTCCCACGAAATTAAAATTTTCAAATCCAATCGGCATATTTTTAATAATAAAAATAGTACGTCTCGCCATTTCGCGTATGTCCAACCACCTTTTGGATGTTTTGTTGGTCAAGATAAAATGGGGTATTTGCTCAGTTTCGAATTTTTTTTGTATGATTGACGGGAATCGTTCTTCTTGACAATATGGACCGTAAGTATTTAATAATCGAATCGCAACAGTGGAAATCCCGTATGTATGAAAATAAGCAGAGCACATATGCTCACACGCAACCTTTGAAGCTCCATACATGTTGTAAGACCGTAACATATCAGTCTCACACGACGTATCACTTGCAAACCCATACACTTCACAACTACTGAAAAATATAAGTTTTCTTATATTTGTAGCCCTTGCGAATTCTAAAATTTCAAATGTGAATGCAATATTACTTTGAAACGCGTCCACCGGATTTAATATACACGATTTGGAAGACGGATTCCCTCCAGCGTGTATTATAACATCGAAAATTATGTCAGATGTTAGTTCTGCTAATGAAGTTATTTGTTTTACATGAGATGGTATACGTTCTGCATTTTTATTGACATAACAAACAATCTCCCAATCCGTATTATTTAGGATTTCATTTACAATGTTGATGCCAACAAACCCGTTTCCACCAGTTACGAGTATTCTCATTTATTATCATACTCAACTTGTTATTTTTATATTAATTTTATAGTTTTATTTAATATATGACAAACAAAAATATCATTATTTACACTCACATGTATGAATTCACTTGGCTCGATGGTGGAACGGTAGTACAATATTTGTTAGCGAAAACATTAGATGAAATGAACCAGCAAGTAAGAATATACCCCTCCAGTGGTATTCGGCGCGACAATCCCCTATTTACTAAATACTACGATGACGATAACGATTTTCAAATTGATGACAATTGCATTGTTATTTATTGTGAGGGAACACAAGGAAATCCGCTCAATGCCAAGAATGTTGTTCGGTGGATGCTGAGTGAATTGGGTCAGAATGTTCCTGTGTCGTACTTGGATACCTGGGATAAAAACGAGTTGGTTTATTACTTCAATTCCGAGTTAAAACTGTATAACAACCCTGAAAAAATAGGAACTATATACAAGTTGATGAATATAATATATATCAATCCAGATGCATTCGACTACAAAGTCGGGCAGAGGGCGGGTTGTTGTTATACTACTCGAAAAATGAACCAAATACACAAATCAGTAAAATACCTGCACAAGAATACCGCTTTTGAAATAACGAGAGACCACTCGCAAAAAGAGTGCATAGATTTCTTTAATAAACACAGATTGTTTATTTGTTATGATGCAATCTCATTTCTGTATGTAATCTCGGCCCTATGTGGCTGTCCAACAATTGTCTACAAAATCAAAGGTGTTAGTAAAGAAGAGTGGTTGAAAAAAACAATATGCTACGAGTATTTTAAACATATTGGGAAATACGATTTGTATGGCATAGCATATGGTATTGAAGAACTTCCGTATGCAGTCGAAACCCTCCATTTGGTGAAACAACAATGGAACAACATTTTTGAGCATTCAAAACAACAAACAGTTGTACCATTTATAAAAGATATTCAAGATTTTGAATCGAATTTGAACACGATTCAAAACAACTTTTGATTAGGCATTATTACATCTCAAATCATAAAATTATTGTAAACTGTATTTTCTAATGACTCGATATTCTCCATATCTTTTATGAATGGAATCGCTGTATGTCGAATGCAGTATTCTTCGATATCATTCCACTGCTTTCTCACTAGATGCATTGTATTTACAGCATATTCAATTTCTTCTACGCCATATGCAACGCCATACAACTCTTTCACTTCTTGCGTTTTAAAGTACTCGACAAGTGTAGTTGATTGTAACCATTCTTCTTTTGATTTTCCTTCAACTTTGTAGACGATTGATATACACCCACACGCCGCAGCCATTACACTTAAAAATGTCAATGGGTCATACGAAATAAAAAACTTGTGGTTATTGAATATTTCGATGAGAGTATCCTGCTCAACCCCAAAATCTAGAATTTGATAGGAATCATCTGGATGTATATAATTGATGGACGGATGAATGTGGCATTTTTTAAACGTGTGACAAAAACCATGTCTTTGTGAATTCAAATTGATTAGGTTTGGATTAAAGTGAATAGATGACAATAGTTTATAAATACTCCCGCATTTGTGAACGTTACCCTCTTCGTAAAATTTGTACTCGCTATTGAAATAATACACCAAGTCAGTGGGTTGCCAAGATTGTATAATATCAAAAGATATATTTACTCCTATTGGTGCTAATATCCAGCGAATCACGTGTTTTGCATTGACTGGATTACCAGTGACTCGTTCGCCATAAATAACAACAGTTGTCTCTCTGTCATAGTCAGAGTTATATCCTGTTTCATAGTTAAAGGTGTTGTTATAAATATGATTTTGGTCTTGGTTCGTACTGAATATTCGTACATCTTCGCAAAATAAATTCAGTATTTTAGCTAATTCAAATGAGCACGTAGCTCCACCAATTGCATATGTAAAACTACCGTTAACAAGTATTAAAATTGTTGTTATTTTTGTCATTTCAATAATTGTAAACAGTTGTTGTATTTATATTTATTCTTCGAAATAAATATATAAAGTAATTTATTGCTAATATATAAACCATGGAGCAAAATGAACAACCGCGAAAAAAGGTATGGTATGCACCAAATCAAAAGGAGGCCTATGGGGATGCAGAAATCAAGGCTGTTGTTGATTGTTTAAACGATGGATGGTTAGCTGGATTTGGGCCAAAATCTATTCAATTTGAGAAGGAGGTTTCTGAATTGTTCGGGAAGAAGCACGGGTTATTTGTCAACAGTGGTTCATCCGCAATTTTGCTCGGACTTCATGCATTGAATTTGTCGCCGGGTGACGAGATTATAACGCCTGCTTGCACATTCTCAACGACAGTTGCTCCCATAATTCAATGTGGTCTCAAACCAGTGTTTTGCGATGTTCAAATCGCTACATATGTGCCGACTCCCGAACAGGTCTGTGAGAAAATAACTGACAAAACAAAGGTGATTATGCTGCCAAACTTGATTGGGTCTAAGCCAGATTGGTCGGAGATTCGAAGGCGGGTCCCAAGCCACATTATTCTATTCGAAGATTCGGCGGACACGATTACATTGACTCCGTGCACAGACGTAGCAATAACAAGCTTTTATTCAAGTCATCTCATCACGGCTGCCGGGTCTGGTGGAATGTTGATGTTTAACGATGAAAGGCAATTGAAGCGCGCCACAATGTTCCGTGATTGGGGGCGAATTGGAGACAACTCCGAGGACATCAAAACGCGGTTTGAGTTCAGCATTGATGGTATCCCATATGATTATAAATTCCTGTATGGAGCTGTTGGATACAATATGAAATCATCCGAACTCAATGCTGCATTTGGACTGGTTCAATTGTCAAGAATCGAAGAGATTCGAGCCAAACGCCGCACGGTATTCGAGCGTTATTTGACTAATTTGGCCGACGTGAAGGAACTAGTTTTACCTGTAAATACGTACAATAGTGATTGGTTGGCAATTCCGTTCACGACACCGCGCAGATTAGAGCTGCTCACATTTTTAGAACATAACAACATTCAGACGAGAGTGTGCTTTGCGGGGAATGTGACGAGACATCCAGTATACAGAGAGTACTTGGAGACATTCCCGAACGCAGACAGGATTATGGCAGAAGGTTTCCTACTTGGAGCACACCACGGGATGGTTGTCGAAGACGTTGATTACGTTTGTGATAAGATGAAAGAGTTTTTTGGCAAATAAACATAAACATAAAGAAAAACATAAAGAAAACCATAAAGAAAAACATAAAGAAAAAGGCAAATAGATATTATTTTATATTATCCGATTTTACAATATAAATAATAAACATAAATATCTAAATATTATAGTATGTATCATGATTTAACTTTACGAGACGGGTCGCATGCGATTTCACATCAACTAACGAGGGAAATGATAGAACAACATTGTATTTTTGCAGAGGAAGCAGGTATAGAAGTAATCGAAGTTGGTCACGGCAATGGCCTTGGAGCTTCATCAATATTAATTGGTGAATCATTGTTGACTGACTATGAAATGATTAAACTTGCAAGAAAACATTTAAAGAATACGAAACTATCGGTTCATATTATTCCTGGATTAGCCACAATCAAACGCGACATTGATACAGCGATTGAATTAGGCGTCGATATATTTCGAATCGCTAGTCACTGTACAGAAGCATCATTGTGTAAAACGCACATTGAATATTTGTCTCAAAAGGGTAAAACTGTATACGGTGTTCTTATGATGACTGCTACATGCTCTACCGACATATTATACGAACAAGCAATTAAGCTTAAATCGTACGGTGCAGTGGCGATTATAATAATGGATTCGTCTGGGTCTTACATGCCAAAAGATGTCTACGAGAGAATACACAGGCTAACCATGTTAGACATACCAATTGGGTTTCATGGACACAACAACCTTCATATGGCTGTGGCGAATTCATTGGCTGCTATCGACGCAGGTGCATCAATTATAGATGTAACGATTCGCGGGTTTGGTGCAGGCGCCGGAAACACTCCATTGGAGATTATGGTCTTCTTGCACGAACAGCAATCGATAAACAAGGACATGGTTTTGGAACACTGCGAAAAATTTAGCATACCAATACCGGTATGCAAACCAATTAATATTTTGACTGCGAAATATAAATTGATGTCCGGATTTGAAAAACATATAGTGAAAGCAGCTATTCAATATAATATATCTTATATAAAACTCATTGAGGAAATCTACAAGCTAAATCTAATTGCAGGGCAAGAGGATTTTATTTATGTTGTTGCACAGTCCTTGAAATAATGTCAGACTTCTTTGAAATATTTAATCCCATCACATCCTTTATAGTCGTATAATCTAAAAGAGGTGACATTTCTTCAATTGGTGGTGCAAAAATACTATTGCTATTGGTTACAACACCCTTTACCTTCGGAATAAAATCTTGTTCTGCCGGCATAAAAATTTCGCATATAGCGGGACCGTCACACTTCATAAATTCTGGAAAATATTCATCAAATTCGGACCAGGTTTTAATCCTGAAATTCAGATAACCAAACGCATCTGCAATTCGAATGTAATCTGGTAAAACAATACCACTGCTCGAGTCTACTGCATTATAAGTGCCATTGAATAACATTTTCTGTGTATGTTTAATCATTAGATACCCATCGTTGTTAAATATTACAATCTTTATTTTCAATTTGTGTTGAATAATGGTCTGCAGTTCTTGAAGATTCATCATCATACTCCCATCGCAATTCAAACACAATACTTCACGCGTCGGCGAAGATACTGCTGCACCTAATGCGGCGGGCAATCCATATCCCATTTCACCCAAACCATACGACGAAAACATTGTCTGTCCGGGTTGCAGACGAATCGCTTGGTGTCCGGACAATAATGCGGTACCCATATCAGTTACGATTACCTGGTCGGATTTCAAATGATTGGAAATTTGGTCAATCATTCTATATGAGTTGGGGAATACGTCGTCCTTATGAGAATCCTCAATGAATGGGAATTGTTTTTTCAAATTCATGCACTCGTCTAACCATGTTTGATTTGAGTATGTAATATTTGATATCTGTGTAAGAAATGACATACAATCGGTATTGATACAGACATGGGCAAATTTTTTAAACTCTGTTGTATCAACGTCTACCATTACGATTTTTGCTTTTCTACCAAACTCTGCAAAATCATACCCCGTCTGTGGCAGCGTCAATCTACTTCCTAAAACTATCATCAAATCGCACTTCTGTAAAATAAAGTTTGCAGAACGTTGGCCATAAATTCCAGGTCTTCCAAAGTATAAGGGGTGATTGTCATCTAAAATGTCGATTCCAGACCATGTCAATAAGACCGGCATCTTAATATTTTCAATTGTCTTCTTGAATAAATCTACGGATTTTGATAACTTGACACCATTTCCTGCTAAAATTACAGGACACTGAGAGTGCTCAATCAACTCTCTAATGTTTGATACACCATTATCTATAATTTCAGGTACATAATCGCACCATTTTCGAAATGTTACATCAGGACTCTGAATATTAAACGGCATATCCAATACTACAGGCCCCTTGCGCCCGTTCATCGCAATTGAATATGATTTTTCTAATTCATCTTGTATCGTAGACGAGTCCATTATAGTTTTCGAATACTTTGTGATTTTGGATACCATTTGCACGTAATCAAACCCCTGAGTGCCATACATCCTACGGTCTGCATGTTCTAAAATATAATTGGATGATTCTTGACCAGATAATATAATTGTTGAGGTGGAATCGGCCCACAAACTCAATACACCCGTGACAGAGTTTGATGCTCCTCCACCGGCCGTAACTAGTGCTATAGCAAGGTTACCCGTCGTCTTAAAGTGTGCCCCTGCTGCAATAACAGCAGATTGTTCGTTGTGGACATTAATTATTCTTATATTGTATTTACCGAAAGAGTCGTATATGTGTGAATTTGCGGAACCAATAATTCCATAAACTACACTAATTCCCCGGTTCAATAAAAAATCTGCTACGATATCACTTGCTTTCATTATTTTTGATAATATATAAAATTCTATTTAATATATTATTGTAAAGCATCAGTTATAATTCAGCAGGCAAACTATCAGTAAGATTCACATTCACATTCGTATTCACATTCGTATTCACATTCGTATTCACATTCATATTCTTGTACACTTCTCTAAGAGCATAGATTGCAGCACAGTTAATAATGTCGAGATTTCCTGAGTATTTTGATATATAGTCTTGCGTTCCCAATACGTTTATGTGTATCATTAATATGTCATCTGTTATCCAAACTGGTTTGTTTGTATGATAATTAGGGATGTAATCTTGAATAGAAGTAATCAAATCATCTAAATCATCAAAAACCACGTCTCTTTTTGTATTTGAAGAAACCCTTAGATAAATAGTAGTTTGCATAGTTGTATTCTTGGAAGGATTCACGTTTAAGATTACTTTGCAGTTATCTACACTTGTAATTTGATAAATTGCCTTTTCAGTAGTTTCAATGTACTTATCAATGTTTATTCGTGTGGCCATACCAGCACTATCAGAGGATATCTGTGTTATTATTTCAGCATATGCTACACTATGTAGTTTGTTACACAAATAATTTAGTAGGGGTATACAAACTTGACCACCACATGTCACCATGTTGATATTCATATTCAAACTATTTTTTAGTGTGGTTACTTTTGGAATGTAAAACTCACCTATATTTGACGGTGTCAGGTCGATAACCCGTATGTTCTGTTGTGAAAAAACAACATAGTTTAGTTTCGAAGAGAATGCATCAGTACAATCGAACACAACATCACAACATCTTGGATTTGTAATAAAAAAATCAATGCTTTTACCACTATATAATATATTGTCAGGTAATGTTTTGGTTGATGTAATCCGACGACCAACGAATGCTACTATTTCTACAAAATTCAACTTTAATAATTTGTACAACAAATCAAATCCTATTTGACCTGTACCAATTATCGAAACCTTAATCATATTTTTATATATTTGTCTAATTTTTTAACTATTTATTTTACTTATTTTACTTATTTTACTTTACTTTATCTATTACGTGAAGATTCTTCAATTTATAATAGATTCCCTCCTCACTAAATGACGAGGCACCATTCTGACATAGAACGCTGTTTGGTTGTATCGTCCTCCGTACTTCTCTTCAATTGTCATTCCAGATGGCTCTAGTGCCGGCGCCAACTCAGCGTGCTGGCCGTTAACATTGTTCGGTTGCCCTGATTCGACAACCTCTAAATCAGGAAACGCTTCTTTGTCAATGTCAAAATCCGCATATGCGCTCACTTTGATGTAGTGAATCATCTCACTAATCGTATATGTAACAGGAAACCTATATACCCGCATATTAATCATATACGCAACCTTCACTTGAAACGTGACAGTCTGAATATTGGCGAGGTAGTTAAGGTACTCTGCTGACATTTCGGTTGTAACTTGTTGTTGTTGTTGATTGTTGTTGATGGTTTGGTGCTACAATTGCTTTTATTTCAAACACATTCATTTTTTTATTAGGTCATCAATGCCATCTTCGAACTTGGTATTTATTTTCCATCCCAGTTGTTTGACCTTATCATTGCTGATGTAATATCTCTTGTCGTTGAACGGTCTGTCTTTGATGTACGTAATCCACTTGTTTATATCTGCATCCTTATCAGTACCAGGATATTGAATTTTGCGTATCAACATTTCCGCCACTTGGGAAACAGTATATTCATCATTCTCGTCACTGCCAATGTTGTAAATCTCACCTATCTTCCCGTTTTCTAGAACGAGAGAAAGCGCAGAACAGACATCATTCACATGCAAAAACGCGCGCACATTTGTGCCGTCGCCCTGAATAGTAACTGGTTTGTTGGCCTGCAGCAATTCAATGAACAGCGGTATCAATTTCTCAGGATACTGGTTCGGTCCAAAGACATTGTTGCCTCTCGTTATTATAATAGGCATGTTGAAAGAATGATAATATGACTTTGCAATTAGTTCGGCCGCCGCCTTTGACGCAGCGTACGGATTCGTCGGGCACAATATCGACTCTTCATTCTTCTTGTCCTCGTTTTCGTCCAGCATTGACTCACCGTAAACCTCATCTGTCGAAATATGAACAAACCTCTCGATTTTCCCATATCGCCTAGCACACTCGAGTAGAGTGTGTGTTCCAACAACATTGTCATTTGTGTATTGTAGTGAATCTTCGAATGAATTTTGCACATGCGACTGGGCTGCAAAATGAATTACTGTGTCAATGTTGTAGGCTTGAAGAACGTGCCTAACTAAATCAAATGAACACAGGTTCCCCTTGATTAGCTTGTACCTTTCGGAACCGCGAACCGACTCGGCGACATTCATTTCATTCGCACAGTAATACATTGCATCGAAATTGATTATATTGCACGATAGGTTCGATTTGGCAAACAAATTAATGAAGTTCGACCCGATAAACCCGCATCCCCCTGTAACCAGTAAATTCCTCATTATTACAATAATCAATATTTAGTTTACTGATTATTGAACGCTTCTAGGTGTAGATTTGTATTTTTATTCAAGGGTATATGTTCCCTTTCATTAGAGTCAAAACATCCCTCACCGATTCCTTAATATTCTTCACTTTGTAATTAGAATCATACTCGAGAATGGTTGTGTCGAGGCAATTGTTAGACCTCTTAGATGCAAGGATTAAATTCTGTTCCTCAATTGTAAAATTAGCCCACGTGAATGACGGGTCGACAATGTCCTTGTACATTTCCAAAATTTCATTGTGACTTATCACTCCAGGATTCGTTAGATTAATGGTTCCTGTCTTTTTGTCCAGCGCAATATTCATTAACACTGGCAGCAGCTCATTCAGGACCGTCATTGAATTCGGAATCGAGCATATCTTCTTGTAATTGGTGATTTTTGTGATGAAATTGCGGTCAATAATCTCGTCCGTTATCGGCATTCGTATCCGGACGTTTAATGTAGTGTCGTTGTTCAGCAAATGCATAAGGCGGTCCGTGTATCCCTTCACAGTCGAATAGGAAGACCCGAAAAAATTAGGGAGGTCTTGCTCTGTAAACCCGGTTGTGACATCTCCATATTTGTGCTCGTCGTCGTAATCAAATATGCAACCGGTTCCCAGGTACGTGAAGTGGATGTTTCTCTCTTTACACACACTTGCAAGCAACAACGGAGCGAATAAATTGTCTCTCATATTCTCAACTAGCTTCCCGGGTTTTTCAAGATAATCGATTGTTGTAATTTTCTCGCCTTCGTATGTTCCATGAGTTCGACCAATAAAACTCATCACATGAGTGACGTTGCCGTAACAGTCGAGTTCTTTGGCTACAGAGTCAGCATCATCAGCCCTGCTCTTCGCCTTGTAGACGGTAACGTCAGGATTAGCATTCAAAATATTGAACACCTTGTTACCAATCCAACCATTTCCTCCGAAAATTAACGCAACATGTGGTGTAGGTGTTGTTTGTGCCATTTATTTATACTTTGATGTGTAATACTTTTTAAATGATTGTAAGCTGTTTATATTAATTTATTGTGGGAAAAGTTGTAGTTTGTCACTTCCTCAACTTTTTTGCTTTAGAACCTTCTAAAGCAAACATATTACTTATCATCTTCTTGTTTGTCACATTCAAACAAACTTATATCTTCATATTTTATTTTGAGTTTATCATTCAGTATATTCAATTGTTCATCCAAATCATAATCATCTGGTAAAACCATTTTGAGATTTAATCGTTTGTCGTCTACTCTCTTTTCATAAACTAAATGTGGTTTTTCTCTGAAAACAATTAACGATACATACTTTGGTAATATAGACGGTTGATTTGGTGGGTACACATCATTCTCCAAATCATCTACAACTTTATTGGCAATCTGTAACTTTTCATTGATAGACACCTTATTTGATTTCGTTGTCATCCAGGGTTTATCAAGTTTGGGGTGTTTTTCTATTTTAAAATATTCACGCTCTTTGGTATGTTCTTTATCTAACCATTCTTGGTAGTATACTACATATTTTTTCAACATATTTTGTGTAATACCATCAGGCAAACTTTTTGCATTTGATTTCCTTTCTCGTTTTGTTCCTTGTTTAATACCCTTTGAATTTTCCTCTTGTTCTTTTCTTGTTGCTATTCTCAAGTTTGCAAAGGTATTATTTAACGGGTCTTGGTCAATATGGTCGACACTGGTATTTTTAGTTCCTTTTCCATTACCATAACATCCTGTAATTACTTGATGGATATATAAATCATTATTACCCATAATATACCCGTTGTGTAGTTTAAACCATGTTATTTTATTCCCATTATTGTTAGTTTTTTCATAATCTAATATTTTTTGTAAACCAATAGGACAAAGTTTACAAATTGTATCCTTTTCACAATACATTAAAATAATATCTTTCTCGTTTTCTTTAATTTTCCAAATAGGATTTTTCATAATGTATGCGTCTCTACCACTTTCGTTATAATGACCTAATTCATAATCGAGGATATTCCATTTTTCTTTTATTTTAGCATGATATTTGTGGTGAATAATCACATTATCCCTCCTTAAATCAAATTTATTCTGGTTTTTATAAATAAATTCAATGTTAAGTCCATCGTATTTAAATATGTATTCTTTATACGTTATTTTTTGGTTATGTCTTAAATAATATGGATAATCTTTATCATCAGTATAATAAATAAAGTTTTTGTCAAAATTGATTATTGAAAACAAATCTGGGAAGTCTATTAAAATATGTTTGTCATTAAACCTAATGAGTCCACAGTTAAGAGCAGGGTCGTAGTCATATGAAAGTGTGTAATTCATATTGTATAATATATAATATGAAAGTCTTTATATTGTTTTTTAAATGAAATATTATATTTCAGTTTACTTAATTTGAGTACGCTAATCCCCCCATGCCCGACATAATGCGGAGAACGTTGTAGTTCACGGCATACACGCGGACCTTGGCAGTCTTGGTTCCCTCAACGGTGGCGTTGGAGAGCACAAGCTGCAGGGTAGCATTGTCAATGCGCGAGAAGTTGCACGTGCCGCTCGGTTGGTGTTCCTCGGGCCTGAGCGCAAAGGAGTACACGTTGATACCCTCGTCGGGGCACCTGGTGTGCGACTGGTACGGCTGCACCCACGAGAAGTAGGAGCCCTCACGCTCAGAGAAGCGGTCCTGGCCGTTAAGCTGGAGCTTGGCAGTGACGACGGGGTTGGAGCCCCAGCAGTGCATGTCGAGGGAGGTCTCGGAGAGAACAAAGGTTCCGGCATCAGACACACCAGAGTTCTGGTTGTGGGTGGAGTCGTCGGCAATGAGGCCCGAGAAGGTGGCAGGGTCGAACGTCTGGCCCTGTCCTCCGAGGTTGGCCTGGGAGTAGGGGTTGGTGGGTCCGTTCCAGTATCCA
>Ga0114958_10001390_pt1 | contig 19177 bp, 18 predicted proteins | sample C_130208_EF_Meta_FD_89577 | JGI IMG/M metagenome (GOLD analysis project Ga0114958, IMG submission 89577) | Freshwater microbial communities from Lake Croche, Canada to study carbon cycling - C_130208_EF_MetaG | ecosystem: Environmental > Aquatic > Freshwater > Lake | place: Lake Croche, Canada...
CGTCTTCAATTATTATGGAAGGACCCTTTGAATAGATCCCATCATATTTAAATGATATGCCATTTTCCAAAACACAATAATTTCCTAATGAAACTTGATGCGGCCAAGTAACATTGATTTTTGAAAAATAAGTTCCCTTTCCAATTTTCATTCCAGCCAATCTTAAACAAATCATTCCAATATAATTCATCCATTTTTTTAAATAACGAAATCGAAAAATAAAAAATGATTGTTGAATAAAATAATTATTTAAATGCATATATTATTGGAATAAACGTTTATAATTTGTAGAGTAATCAAACTTCTCCAGCCTAATATTTATTCTTTTGGCTGGTACTCCTGCTACAACATTTAAATATTCAACATTTCGTGTTACAACTGCACCGGCTGCAACTACAGCACCTTTATATAAAGTGACTCCAGGTAAAATCATGGCTCTTGTACCAATCCAAGCAAAATCATTAATTACTATACTTTTTATTCTATTATTCTTGCCTGTAAATTCCTCATTATGATCTGCGGTCAAGCAAAATACACCTTCTGATATAGATACATTATTGCCAATAATAAGTTTACCTCTAGAATCCAATCTACAATTAGAATTAATCACTGAATTATCTGCAATAATTAATCCTCCAGCACAATCAAATTTACAGTTCATGAATATTATACTTCCTTTTCCAATTTTCATTCCTGATACCCGCAAACAAAAGACATATAGGTATTTTAAAGAATTTACCTATGTAATAAACTCTTAGAACAAAAAAGGATTGGAAATAGAAATATTTAAATAAGTTTTTTTAATTCATTAAATAAAAATCATTACAAATTTGGTTGTTAGTACTTCTATATAAAATTGAAACCCTAAAAATTTAAATTTTACTAATTTTAGAGTTTCAAAATTAATTACCCCCAAAAATAATTTCATACAACCAATACGATAATTGAAATTTTTGATTGTATTTGATTTCTTATTTGAATATTCGTGACATTTAATCCACTTTTTATAATTATCCCAAATTATTGGCCTCCTCCATGGATGAATTACCTTAGCATTTTCAAGGAAATTAATTTTGGTGACTGATTTAAGTCTATTATAAATATCAGTATCTTCTAATGCTGGGAATGGAAAACCTTCATCGAATCCACCTATACTTATGTAAATTTCTTTATTAACGGCAATATTACATGACCAAAAACACCCACCTTTAAGGTTTATTGGGGATACCTCGTCATATCTTTCTTTTGGTCTATCTGCATCTATATATCCTTCAAAAGCTCCAAATTGTTCTTTAATTATTTCATTATAATATTCATTTAATATATTAATATCTGGAAGACAATCATCATCAATAAATATCAACCAGTCTCCTTTAGCAAATTTAGCTCCATAATTTCTATTTGCTGCCGGTCCTTTTTGTGGCCCTGTAACAAAACGAACAAATTTATATTGCTCTTTTAATATTTCTAATTCATTATTTGATTTACTATCATCTGTAACAATAATTTCATATTTTGATGAGTTAATAGTTTGATTTTCTGGAGATAAACAAACTAAACATTTTCTTAATAAATCATTTCGATTACATGTAGGTATAATTACTGATAAAAACATAAGGTAATAATTTAGTTATAATTAGTGAGTATAAGTATTTGATGTTTTATTGGATAAGTATAATAATTATTCTCTTTTTTTAATAAATCTCGCCGGAACTCCAGCCCAAACTTCATAAGATGGTATGTTTTTGTTAACAACTGATCCAGCACCAATTACTGCTCCTTTACCTATTGTAACACCTTGCAAAATCACACATGAAGTCCCAACCCATACATCTTCTTCAAGAACGATGCTTTTGCTTGTTACCGATTGAGTATTTATAGGGTATTCTTTAGAATACTCATGGCTTGTATCGACAAAAGTAGTGTTACTTGCAATTAAACAATTAGAACCAATAGTGATATTTGAGTTGCATACAAATTCACAGGCATGTCCAACAAAAACATTATTTCCTAATTTGATATAACATGCAGGATTAAATGGATGCCAAATTCTAAAATCTACAGCATCTTGAATGTTACAATAATTTCCAATTAAAATTTTATTAGGCCACTCACAAGTAATCACACCAATAGAGGTTCTTTTTCCAATTTGCATACCCCTTAAAACAAGAAAATTAGCTAATATCTTGCGTTTAAAAACAGTATATTTATGAAAAATTAAAGTTATATTATTTGGTTTCATTTCAAACTTTTATTCTAAATATTTTATAAAAAGAAAAAAGAGATGTTTGTAGCAATGCTATAGAACTTACAGCAATATTTAAATATAAAACTCCTTTCAAGTTACTTAAATCCAAAAAACAAGCAAAACCAATCAATGTTAATAAATTTATAGATATTAAAATTATAGGAGGTAAAGCCCATCCTCTAGCAGAATACAAAGAAAATACCATTGCAGATAATAAGGCAATGGAACTTCCAATTACACTTAGAAGTAAATCATAAGTGATTACTTTATATTTATCGCCAAGAAGCCAAAGAATTGGATTTGGGAATAAATAAACTATTGAAATAAGTAGACTCGTTAACAGGACAAGAGTTAACATTATCTGCATAAAGCGAGATAATAAAAGGTGCCTATTTGTTGCTAATTTTGCAAAGCGAGGGACAACAAGAGTATTTATGATCACACTAAATAAGGATAAGAACATGCTTATTCTCCCTAACGCACCTAATTGCGCTATTGAATTTGAGTTACCAAATATTGAGATCAACCAAATCGTAATTTGTCCAGAAACACAATAATAGATAGACGTTGGCATAATCCGTTTTACTAAAGTCAAAATTTCAGTTCTGATTTCTTTATCAGGGAGTTGATTTTTATCAGCTAAGCCAAACACTAATTTTCTCAATTGCATATTTCCCCAAATTCGAGGTAAGCCAGCTGCTAAGAGAGCTATAAATGCCCAAGGAAAAACGAATATGGCTAAAGTGGTTAAGGCTAAACGTCCACTGCTAACTGCAACTTGATTTTTTTGTAAAGGAAAAATGTTCTGGTGGAGTTTTGGAACAATTTCTAATAATGAATCAGACAAGGCAGCATAAAATGAAGGTATTAATGCCAAAGCAATTAATGATGCAGTCAATATGCTTGCCCCATTGTGTAATAAGAGGTAAAATAAAATAGGTAATGAAACAATTAAACTCGCAGCCGCAAATTTTCTTCGTAAATCTAAACCTGTCGATAAAACTACACCTAATTTATTTTTATCCTGCCAAACTTTGCCTCCCTCTGCCATAACTCCGGTAGAAATTCCTCCATCTGCTAGTACTGAAATAGTTCCTAACATGGTATTGGCAAGGGTATAATAGGCATACTCCTGTACCGGTATTAAGCGTATAATTAATATGCCAGATAAAAAACCTAAGGCTTGAACTACTATCTGTGAAATTGCTGTAATAGATATTAATTTAGTCCATTTTATTATGGAATTGTATTTAGGATGTCGTTTATATTGGATGAATGAAATTGGCATTAATTTTTTTATAAATAAATACTTAAAATAAAAACTTATATCTTATCCAAATATTTATTATTTTGTAGATTTTCTAATTTTTTAATTTTTTGTTGCATTATAACTTTATTTTTAAACGCTATATATAATTTTGGAATTAATAATAAATAAGCAAAAATAAAACCTGTAAAAATACCAAATAAGAAAAATTTATACATAAATTATAGGTTAAATTTAAAATGCATTTTTATCCCCTTTTAAAGTGATATAAATTGTTAGCATGATAATTTTTAAATCGAGAGATAAAGACCAATTTTCTAAATATTCAATATCCTTGTAAATTCTTCCTTCCATTTGTTCAATTTCCTTAGTTTCTCCTCTAAATCCAGATATTTGTGCCAATCCTGTGATACCAGGTTTGATGTAATTTCTTACCATATAGGTATTAATAATTTTTTTATACTCAAAATTTTGAGCAACCATATGAGGTCTTGGTCCTACAATACTCATCTCACCTTTTAAAACATTAAAAAATTGTGGTAATTCATCTAAGTTAGTACGTCTCATAAAAGCTCCTAATGGGAAAAATCTACTATCGTTCTTTGTTGCTTGCTTAATATCACTAAACATATTTACATGCATACTTCTAAACTTATAACAAATAAATTCTGAATTGTTTCTTCCGTTCCTTTTTTGTCTGAAAAGCACTGGGCCTTTGCTTTGTAATTTAATAATAATTGCTAAAATGGGATATACCCAACTTAATATAAAAATAATAACCAAACTACTAAAAATTATATCAAAAAGTCTTTTTGATATTCTAGCATTTATTTCTTCTAATTTCTCATTTCTAAAACTAATGAATTGAAAACCATCTTTTACACTGGAATAATAGCTTAAGAAATTATTTTTAAACTCTTTTACTAGTTTTAACTTAATTCCAAGTCTTTCTGATTCAAAAAACAATCTTTTGGCATTAACATCTTCAAAATTTGTTAAAGTGATAAAAACATTAGTTATATTTTTAGAATTCGCAAAATTAATATATTCTATTAAATGTTTCTCTAAGCTAGGATTATCAAAAGCAGAAATATTAATATTTTCATCAAGTATTCCAATAAAATTATATTCATACGGATTAGTCTCAAAATATTGTGAAAGATTAATCCCTAAATTGTTGAAACCAATAATACCAACAAAATTTTTATTTGTATAATTTGTATAAAATTTGTAATACAAAATAGTTAAAGCAAATCTCGTTATTGATAAAATTGAAAAGAATATGAAAAATATTAATAAGTATAAACTTTTAAAATTAATATTATGAATATCGATATAAAAAACTAAGAGAAGTATAATACTAAAAAAAATAAACGATTTCCATGTATTGCGATATATTGTTTCAATAGAAAATGAATTTATAGTATAATATAATCTATATAAACCAACACTAGCAAACCAACATGAAAATGAAATATAAACAACTTGACGAATGTAAGAATTTAAAACGATTAGATTATGATTATTTAGTACAAAAAATGAAAACCTTACACTAAAATAAATTGATAAAATATCAATGATAAAAAGTAAAAAAATAAAGTAATATTTATATTTTAGCTTCATTAATTGGAGATATTTTTATTTTTGAATTGATTCTAAAAAATGATCTATTATATATCCTTTATTCAAATTTTTTGCTGCATATTGTAAAGCAGCACATTTTAAATTTTCAATTATATTCAATATATCTGTATTCATAGAGCTTTCACAAATATTTGAAATTGTTTTGTAAATTTCATTTTCATCATTTGGAGGAATAACAATGGCCATTTTATTATCAACTAGAATATTATATAATGAAGTGCCTTCACTTGCTGTTACAATTGCTAATCCCCCTACTGCTAAAATATTTGTTAGTTTAGATGGCAATAATAAATCAGCAGCTTGCTCTTTTTGTATTATTAAATGAGCAAATGAAAAGTTTAATAAATGATTAAATATTTCATTGGGTTGTAAGTCAATAAATTGTATATTTAAAATTGATTCAGAAAGGGCAATCTCTTGAAGTTTATTTTTATATGGTCCAGCCCCTGATATTAAAAAATAAATGTCTTTATTGATATGATAAAGCTTAGGCGCTATTCTTAAGAGTACTTCTAAGCCTTGCTTTTCTCCAATTGAACCTGAATAAAAGAATATTTTTTTATTTGTAGGAATGTTAAGCGATGATAATATATTTAAATCTGGTTCAGTTTTGTAAATGTTAGTATGATCGACCCAATTTGGAAAAATAATTAAGTTTTTTGATTTACTCATACTTTGTAAATAATTTTCTCTCCATACCTTTAGAAATAGTTGAAACATAATTAGCATTAGTAATTATGTATTTCTCTAAAGTAAGTAGTAAATTTTTTATAAATTCATTTTTAATAATTCCCAATTCAATTGCTGCATCAATTTGAAGGTCTTGTACATGGTAAATAAACTTACTATTTCTATTAAATAATTTTAATAATAAACCATGAAAACCATTCAAAAAACTTGGAGAAATAGAAACTATAAAATCATATTTCTTAAATGAAATGATTTGATTAATAATTACAAATGAAGTACTTAAATAAAAGCTGAAGTCTTGTAATATTCTTTTAGTACCTGATGGATTTGCAGGTATATAAATTGGGCATCTAACAATATTAACACCATGAACAACTTCTTTTTTGTACCATCTATTATTGTAACCTTGTTGTAATTTCCAATTTGGATAATAAGGATAAGCAGTAATTACTTTTACCTCATAACCTTTAGTAACTAGATATTCACAAAACTCTGTATTATATTTTCCAATACCAGTAAGCTCTGGGTAATAGTTATAAGAAATTAGAATTACTTTTTTCGACATTTTTTTAAATTAAATAAAATTCTCTTATTTTAATTTGTATTTGGAACTTATAATATGAAATATTAATGCAATAAATTAAACCTTGCAATCTCTAAAAATATAAACTTGAAAAGTTATAAAATTTGTTTTATTACTTCAATAAATTTTTTCGAAGTAACTTTTGCTGTAAATTTTTCTTGATATAATTTAAACCCATTATTACCCATTTCAATTTGTTCACTTAAAGTTAATTTTACCCATTTATTAAACATTTGATTTGTACCATCTAAAGTGTCATTTTCAACTATTCCACCATTATAATTCTCAATTTCATTCCAAATATTAACTTTATTTGATATTAAAACAGGTTTATTACATGCCAACGCTTCAACTACAGCAATACCATAATTTTCCTGATGACTAGGTAATATAAAAGCTTCACAACAAAAAAAAGCACCCCACTTAGCTTCTCCTTGTAACATTCCTGTAAAAACTACATTTTTTTTTAAAATTTCATTAGAATTTACAATTTGTAAAATCGATTTGCCGAAAACAGAGTCCATTCCTGGCCCAGCAATGACTAGCATTGGAAAACTTAAATTGTTTTCAATTTGTTTATTTGCAAAATTTAAATAAGCATATAATAAAATGTCTACCCCTTTTTTATGATGTATTCTACTTAAAAAAAGAAAGTATTTATTATTAATAATTTCTTTACATATTTTTTCAAATTCAGTTTTAAATGAATCTTTAAAAATAGGTGGCTCATTAATACCATACCCAATATTAAATACCTTTTTTGGTTGATAATTTTTAAAAGTAGTTGAAGCCAAACGCATTTCTTCTTCGCATGTAAAAAGTATGGCATCTGCTTCACGAATAACATTTTTCTCAATTAAATTCCAATATATATAGTTTCTAATAGACTTCCATTTTCTATCATTTGCAGTTTGAAAATAAGGGTCTAACATACCATGTGGCATTATAAATAATTTTGAAACATTTTTACCGCTTTTAATTCTTTCGGATTTTAATTTTTTAATAGCCTTATATATAGAATAAGTATGGTAAACCCACAGACCATGAATTAATACTACATCATACTCACTTAAATGTTCGGTCAACCATGGCTTAAGTTTTTTTGTATAAAACCATTTATTATTAGCAGGACCTAGAGCAATGATTGGTTCAATTTCTAAAAACATTTGAGTGGGACTATCTAATGATACTATAATTGGTACTAAACCGTATTCTTTCCAAAATGGTAAATTATTTCTAATACCTTGACAAGGGCCACCACTAATAGGATTCATAGAAGATATAACTGAAAGTAATTTCATTAATTCGTTTTAATTAAAAAAAGATTTAGCTCCCAAGACTGAAAAAGAAGGTAATTCAGACAGACCCAATGCAACAATATTAGTTCCTAAAAACAATAATCTCCAATTTTAATTGGTTTAGTATTTTTTAAATTATTTATGATATAAATACTATGTGTCACAAATTGAGAGTCATACACTAACATTGTTGTAAATTTTTCGATTTCAATGCTATTAGTGCAATCAAAATGATGTTTTTTGTAATTGCGAAATATTCAACTAAAATTAATTGCGAACGTCTTTCTTTTTGGTGAATAAAATGATTTTTTTAAGAATTTCTACCTAATCATTTAATCCAATTAGCTATACATTTAAATGAGCATTATTTGATTTTTATTCCATTTTTAAAATTTTGGATAAATCCAAAACGAATCAATATATGAAATAGAATAAAAATGAATAATAAAAAAAATTAAAATTCGATGGTAGAAAAAATATTACTTTCAATATTAATTTAAATGAACTGTATTTTTTGTTATGAGTTAAGAAAACTTATATATTCATTAATTATTTTTTCTTTATTAAATCTTTTAATATTATTGTACCCAAGTTCTATAAGGGTGTTTCTTTTTGAGTCTTCTAAAATCTCGTAAAACATATTTTCAAAGGACTTTTCATCATTAGGATTAGCATAAAGTACACTACCTTCTGTAAGCTCTAACATTGGCTCTAAATTAGAGGTAATTACAGGGCAACCTACCGATTGTGCTTCAATTAAAGGCCAACCAAAACCTTCAGAAAAAGACGGAAAAATTAAAACAAAACATTTATTATATAAAATTTCTAATACACTTGGACTAGGATTTTTGATTATTACAACTTTCTCTACTAAATTATACTTTTCTATTAATTCAATAGTAGATTTAATATTAGTTGAACCAGCTAAACATAAAATCCCATCCCATTTATTATCTAATTTATTCAATAATTTAATTAATAAATCTTTATTTTTTCTTGGCAAAGATGACCCAACATGTAATATAAACTTTTTGTTATTTAACTTTTCTGGTAAAAAATTTTTACTTAAATTATTTAACTCTTCAAGAGGTATTTTTTTATATTCATAATTAAATGAATTATAAATTATTTGAAACTGTTGTTTAGTATTATAATTCAATATTGATTTTAACTCAATATACTGGTTAAATGAAAATTTAGAAACGAACGAAATTTTTTGAAATTTATTTAATGAATGAAATATAATTTTCTGTAATATTTTACCTGTGAAACCACAATCAGAATATGCATCTTTGAAACCAAGAGAACCTCTGATTGCTAGTACATCATGACAAGTTATTGTTGTTTTTTGGGGTAAAAAATATATATAAAATGAATTAGAATGATCACAAATATGAAATTTGTAATTAGTAAATTTAAAATTGTAGTAAAGTCTTTTAAATAGTAATATAAATGGGAATATTATAAATTTATCAATATATTCAACCCATTTTCTATAACGAAAAGGTATTTTTTTAAAAATTATACCAAAAAAAACAACTGGATGAAGTATAATAACATCGTAATTATTTTCTTTTAACCCATTAGCTAACATATTTGAAAATAATAACATGCTTTTTTGCTCATCTGGCAAGTAGTTAGCTATTAATATATAGGTAATAGAATTATTTTTCATTAGTGAGTTTATTATTAAAATTCATACTGGCAATCCAAATTGAACATATAATTACATAAAAACCAAGTGCATTTGGTTGGGCCCAGCCCCCATTTATAGTATAAATAAATGATATACTAAAAATCATAAAAGGTAGTTGGTCTCCTAATTTGAATAAATAAAATGAGTTTATAGAATAATCATAAGTCATTCTAATTCTTATAAATACAATTATTAAACCAAAAATTAAGCCATATTCACCAAGTATACGAGCAATTTCTCCTTCTGCAACTAGAAAACCAACATCACCAGTTAATAATTTTGCGCCTACATTGGTTCCAGCACCAACTCCTTTACCAAATATTATAAAATTTTCATCAATATCTTGAAAAGTAGAATAAATTACTCTATTAACAATTACGTCTTTAATAGTACCTATTCCTGAGGATTTAGTCTTCGATTCTGATTCATTTGCAGACGTAAACCTATCATAAAATGCAGAAATTTGAGTATTGAGTACATTAGAATTAGATGAGATTAAGAAAATAAGAAAAATTCCAAAAATAAATCGTGATGAATTTTTAAAGAAATCTTTTTGTGTAGATTTTGCTATTACAAAGCAAACGATAGAAATAAATACACTGAAAAAAAGTGTTCTACTAATAGATGTTGGTATTGAAACCAAAAAAGCAATTGTTGATGAAATTAGTAAGGGGAAATTAATCTTTTTAGTATTTATCCAAAAATAAAATACAAAACATCCTACAATTGTAAAAAAAGAAGTTACACCAGTTATAAAAGAAAATGTTCCTGGTGGCCTAAAATATTCACCAGTTCCTTGAAAACCGGCACCTTCAATATTACCACCAACACCTCTATTAACCCAAGCCGACTGTGGACTGTAAAATTGAATTGTAATTAATATAGCCATAGGAATTGAAATGAGTAATATAACTTTACCAAAAAGAATTAAGTCATTTCTATCTAATATATTTCCAAAAATAAATATGAGAGGAAAATGTAATAATAAAATTCTACTTCCATAAATAGCAACTTGTAAATTACCATGTCCAAAAAATAAAGCAGTATAAAAACCTAAAATTGAAACTAAAATTACTATACTTAAATACTTATTTTTTGGAATTAAATTATTTTTAAAAGCTACAATTAAAATAATTAAAGCAATAGGATCACGAATTAATAGCAAATAATTGGAAAATTCTGGCAGAATCCACCTTCTTAAACCTCCTTCAATTAATAATAATATAAAATATATCCAAAATAGATTTTTAATTATATTTTTAGGATTAAACATTATTAACTAAATAATTTGATAATTCATCAGAATATTTTGACCAAGGTCTTTTAGATGCAGTGTTCATTGCATTTTGACCAACAAATCTAATAATTTCAGGTTGATGTAATATATTTTGTAAACAATTAATAAGTGATTCAGTAGAGCCTGGTGTTACCAACCAGCCATTTTCACAATCTTGAATTAAGTCTCCTCCAGCAGTTCTATTGGTAGTAATAACAGGAGTTCCTTGACTCATAGCTTCAGTTATAACAAGTCCAAAACCTTCAAAAAGTGATGGGAAAAGTAAAATATCGTTATTTGCCATTAAGTCTAATATTTTATTATGTGGTAAACTTGGTATCCAATTATATTTTGTTAAAGCATTATTAAGTGGTATACAATTATTAACTATTGTATGACCAACAATTGTTAACTCTACTTTATTTCCAAGAAATTCAACAGCTTCAATAACATTAGCAATTCCTTTACGTTGTGATAAACCACCTACAAATAATAGTTTAATAGGTCTATTTATGGTAGAAGTATATTTACGTTTAGAATTGATAGGAGGGAAACCATAAGGGATTACTATAATATTATTTAATTTTTTTGGATAGTCCAACAAAGTTTTAGCAGTAAAGCTACTTGCAACTATTATATAATCAGCTAAAATTAATTCTTCATCTTTTCTAGCAAGTTTGTCATTTGAGTCTTTAAAACCAGTTAAAGTATTACTCCACTCAGGACGATTAATTGATTCATCTATAAGTAATTTTCTAGCGGTTTTCCAATAACCTATAGGTAAATCATAAATACATTTTAAACTTAGCTTTTTTGCCATTTGAAATGTTTGAAGTGCACCATCTTCATAGGCATAAACAGCTGTAATTGAATTATTCTTCTTAAGAAATTTTGAAACTTTATAATCTAAATTTTCATAAACTTTGTCAACCGAAAAACTACCTGTTTCATGACGAATTAATTTATAAAGCTTTAATTTACTACAAAGTAGTCTAGCAATTTCTTTTAAAGGATATTGATAAGTGATTTTATATAACGAATCATCAAATTCTCTTCTTTTAAGCTCATTAAATATCTTGAACTTAGTTAAATAATAGAATATAAAATTTTTAGGAATTGAAATAGAAGTATGAAATGAATGAAGTAAATTATTTTTATATAACCCAAGTAGAGCATTCCGAACATTAGCATTCCCTGTTAGATGTGATAAAAGTATTTTCAAAATAAATAATTACAAATAATTATACAATTTTTAAAAAACAAGATTTAAGATTTAAGATCATCTTCATACCCATAACCTTTGCCACTGCCATAACCATAACCATAACCATAACCATAACCATAACCATAACCACCACCACCATAACCATATCCAGAAGTAATTCCCCTAGGTTTTATTCCATTAAAAACATAACCGCATTTAGTCAATATTTTCTCATCTTCTAATTTTTTTATATAGCTGATATAGTTTTTAGGAGTTACACCATGTCTAATAACATATAAAACAATACTTGCGTATTCTGATAATATTTGAGCATCTGATACTAATGAATATGGAGGGGTATCTAAAATAATGTAATCATAATTACCCTTAATTTTAGTCATAAAATTTTTAAAATTATCACTTAAAATTAATTCTGAGGGATTAGGAGGAACAACACCTGAAGGAATTAGAAATAAATTATCGTATTTCTCTACAGGAGTTACGATTTCTTCTAACTTAGCTTTTCCTATTAAATATTCAGTTAATCCTTTTTTACTTGAATTTAAAGATAAATATTTTCGAACTCTAGGCTTTCTTAAATCTAATTCTACAATCAAAATCTTCTTTTTTAATAAAGACATTGTAATAGCTAAGTTAATGGCAACAAAGGTTTTTCCCTCCCCAGGTACACTTGATGTTAGCATAATTACCTCATTAGTTTCATTTTGTTTGTAAAAAGCTAAATTAGTTCTCATCAATCTAAATTGTTCAGCACTTGCATTTCTATTATTGTCTCCTACCACAATATTCTCTTTTGATTTTACAAAACCAATTTCTGCAATAACTGGAAATTTTAAACGATCAACAATTTCTGTTAAAAATAATACTTTTCCATTCAAGTCTTCTTTAATAAAAACAAAAAGCACTCCTAAGCTCAACCCAATTATTATCCCAATCTGGTACAACAATATGCTTCTTGGTTTGATAGGATTTGGATATACATAAGCATTATCAATTATACGGCTATCTGAAACAGTGGAAGAATTTGAAATAGATGTCTCCTCCTTTTTTTGTAATAAAAATGAGTATATAGAATTTTGAATTGTTTCCTCTCTACTAATGTTAATGAGTCTTTGTTCATTATCTGGTAAAGACAAAAGGTTTATTTTCGTAGAACTTTGTTTTGACTCTAAAGAATTTTTAGTTATATTAAGATTTCCTTTAATATTACTTATAACTTCTAATATACCTGATTTTAATTTACGTACTTGATCTTTAACTAAATTTAATTCGTCATTTTTTTCATTTGTAGTTAATTCGAGTCTATGGTATTGCTCTTCTACTTCATATAATTTTGAGAGTAATTGTCCTAAAGTAGCATCATTTATTCCTAATAAAGAAGGAACAGTACCTGGATTATTTCCTTTACCTTTTATATATGAAATAATATCATTTAATATTGATAATTGAAGATTAATTTGAGCTATTTCTTTATCGCTTTCTATAATTTGATTTAAAAATATATTTCCTTGCTCGCTAATTCCTGTTACACCTGTTTTTATCTTAAACTCTTTAACATTATTTTCAGTAATATTAATATCAGCAAGTAAAACCTTTAGTCTTGAATCAATAAATTTAAGTGTATTTTGTGCTGTTAAATTTTTATAGTTAATATTGGCTTCTTGATAATTGTTAAGTAAGCTAGAAAGTATTAAGCTTCCTTTTGCAGGAGTTGGGGTCTCCATACTAAGATTTAATACAGTTGATTGTTTAGAGCTTGGTTCAATATTAAGGGTATTGATATAAGATGTTACTAAATATGATTGATTAATTATTTGAAGTAAAATTGGTCCTTTGAAATTTTTATAATCTTTATTATAATTAATATAAGAAGGATTAGCATTAATTATAAAGGGATAATTACCTATTAAAATTGTATCACCAAAATGGTAAAGTTCTTTTTGTAAATAATAACTAGAAGAGTCCCAATTAATGGTCACTTCAAATTCCTTTGTTGTTTCTAAATCTATATTAGAATTTAATGCAGTCACCTCTAAAGGTGCTCTGACTCCAAATAATTCAAAATTTCTAAATGTGCTAATTAGATTTTGAGTTGAATATAATTTATTAGAATTAACAACTGAAAGCATTAAAGTTCTTGACTTTAAAATTTCAATTTCATTATCTACAGTTTTTTTTCCACCGAAAACATCCAAAGCATCTAATACAGAATTTTGAGAATTTTGGTCTTGCAACTCAACAGTTGCAGATACTAAATAAATTGGAATAGTAGTTTTTAAATAAAAATAAATAGAAACAAAACCAAGAATAGTTGAAAATAATAAAATAGGCCAGTATGGCAAATAGCGTTGTTGTAATATATTAAAAATACTCTTTTGTTCCTGCTTCACTTCCCATGTTTGAGAACCTTTATTTTCCATATTTAATTATTTACTTAATTGATTTAAAACTAATAAAAAGAAAGAAAATGCACTAACAACAGTAGGTAATAATAAAAATGTTTCACTACTTATGATTGCTTTTGATTTAATGGGTTCCACATACAAAACGTCATTGTTCTGTAGGTAAAAATAAGGCGATTCAAATATACTTTTATTGGTTAAGTCAAGTTTGTGAAATTGTATAATACCACTTGAATCTCTAATTAAAGTAACGTTCTTTCTATTACCATATATTGATATGTCACCAGCGTTTGCAATGGCTTCTATAATTGATATTTGTTCATTAGTAACAGAGATTATTCCAACCCTCCCAACCTCTCCTAATACATTAATTCGAAAGTTTTGAAATCTTATATTTACTATAGGGTCTTTTAAATAGGGTAATAATTTTTGTTCAATTTCATCACTCAATTCTTTTTTAGTTTTTCCTACAACTTTAAGTTTTCCTAACCGAGGATAATTAATGTTACTATCAAGTCCTACTATAATACCAACTGAACCCCCACCTACTCCACCTTGATTTACTCCTTGTATACCATAAGAAGCTGAATTAAATATACCAGAACTTGCTGGGTCTAAGCTACTTACTGAAATATTAAGAATGTCTCCAGTTTGTATAAGTGGTTCAAATTTTTGGTTAGTAAGAGTTACAACAGAATCTGTTTTATTTGAAAAATAAATTAATCTTTTGGGTCCAGTACAAGATGAAAGTAGTACAATCAAAAAACAAAATGTAATTAAGGTGCGTTTAATTTGTAATATCATAACTGATTAATATTAGGAAATAGATAGATAGATAGATAGATAGATAGATAGATAGATAGATAGATAGATAGATAGATAGATAGATAGATAGAAAACTACAATAAACTAAATAATTTTTGTTTAATAGCTAGCACAAACTTATTCAACTTTAAACAGATAAAATAAAATACAAAAATTAAAATTAAAGTAATTAAGTAAACAATTGCAAGGTTAAAACCTTCCTCACGAATTCTATAAGATAATGGTAAGTCTTTAAACGTAGGATATTTAATATACCCACCTCTTAAATAAAAAAGAACCATACTAATTAAATGTATAAAGAATAATTGTATAAATGTGTATAATGGGGCATTTTTTCCAATAAAATTTAAAAAATTAAAAAAATTATTTTTTTTATTTTCCAATCTGGGTAGTAGCAAAAAAACAAATCCAAATACTAAACACATATAAATAAGTGTCGGGGGTGAACTTGAAACTTTTATAAATGATGCTATTGTTTCATCTATAGTTTTTTGAGTAGACCATCTGTTTATTTCTCCGTATGTATTAATTATTTTTAAAGTAAAAAATAAAACGAAAAAACCTATACTAAGATAATTAAAAACTTTTCTTCTTTTATCAACAGAGAAACTTGGGCTATACATTTTTCCTAAATAAAAACCTAAAAGCATGACACCTACAATTGGCAAAAAAGGATAAAATGTAAATGCCTTATTGCCATCTATATAAGTGCCTCCAAATATTATTGAAATCCAAGCAAAATTGTCTAAATCTTTAGGTAGGAAATAAAAAAGAATATTGTTACAAAAAAAAATGATCAAACCAATTATTAAAGAAAATCGTAAATTTAAAAATAGAAATAAAGAGAGAACTAATAGCCCAACACCAATGGTGGAAAGTATTTGTATAGAAAATTGATTGAAATTAGAATCGAAAGTATACCCAAAAGAAATTAATAGTAGATCAAGAAAAATATATAATGGTCCAAGGACTAAACAATACCAAAAAATTTTTTGTTTAGGCTTGTTGAACTGTCTGTAATACAATGTGATGCCAACAAGTAATGCAAAAATAGGAAAGCATAAACTTGTTAACCAAAAACTAAAAAATCCAAAAAAATTTAATCTATCTGGTATTTTATATAAAAACACCAGTGATGTATTTAATGTTAGTAATATTAAGGCTATTCCCTTTAAAATATCCAATGAAGCAATTCTGTTAAGTTTGGGCTGTGTATTATCAACATTCTGAAAAGGATACTCAACAATGCTTTTATTTTGTATATCTGTTGTCAATTTATTTAAATTTAAATGTTTTAGTAATTAATTAATATTAACTATATTTTAATTAATGTTTTTATCTATAGATTTTAAATACCTCCACATTAGAATCAAAATTAGTAAATATGAAAAAATATTATATGAGGTATGATGATCAAATGGAAGAAAAGGTTTGAATTCCCAATAATTACTTATTAGAATTAAAGAGATTCTGAAACTATTTAACAATGTAAGTGCAATAACTCCAAAAAACAACCAAATGGTTTTGAAAAAAAAACTTCCTGTATTTGAAATAATAAAAGAGAACCAAAATGATATAATTCCAAAACCTAAACAACTGTATACTAAAATTACTTGGTTTTTATTGTTAATTTGTATAAAATAGTCATCATGTATTCTTGATGAGTAAGAGAGCGACTCAATAAAATATTTAGAACCTTGTAATATAATATTTCTATACCCTTTGACAATATTTAAATATTCATAAAAGAAAGTGATGAAATGATTAGATGATTTATCAGTAATACTAATATAACCCTTGAAAAAATAATCTAAAAATAAAAAGCTTATAATGAATATTATAAGCTTTTTGTTTTTTGTGAGAAAAATATTAAGCATTTTTAAATTTAGCCATTATTTTTTTTCTTCTTAAATGAGCAAGTGCTCCCGCTCCTAATAAAACTGAAACACCACCATCAATAGGTACATTTTGGTTTGGAACATTTGAAAGAGGAGTATTCTGACCTTTAGCTGCATCTGATATACCAGCAGCAGAGGACGCAGCAAAACGATCAGATACACCTTGGAGAGAATTATCAGATTTATAAAATCTACCACTCCACGCAGCGTAGTAATAAGTGCCATTAACTAAAAAAGCAAAATAATAAGTTGTTTTGTAATAAGTATTATTAACAGATACAGTAGTTGTGTAAGGAGTTGCGCTAAGACCTGGATTATTTACTAATTGGAACACTTGAGCATTATTACCCTGTCCACCTGCAATTGGCCATAAACCAGTTTGGCTTATCGGATCACCTCCATTTGTATTAGTTTTTGCTAAAATTGAAGTAACCCAATTTTGACCATTATTACCAGCTAAAACTGAGCTCCATGTTTGAGCCTTTGATTGAACGCTTGTTAACGTAAGCGCTGCGATCAAAACGAAAAATAATTTTTTCATGTTTTTTGTTTGTTTTTTGTTAAATATATTTAATGAAGTAAAATTAGGAATTAGGGTACTATAGTATTTTATGTATTTCGTCAAATATTTTAGAAAAACCATCATTTTGGGTATTATTGCTTATTATAGTTGCTTTAATTCTATTTCAGCTTTATATGAGCTTGGACTCATCCCGAATTTTCTCTTAAAACAACTACTGAAATAGGAAATAGAGGTAAAACCTAATAAATCAACCACTTCTTTTATTTTATAATTCTCTTGAGTTAATAAATACATTGCCCTATCCAACTTTATATTTACTATGTATTTCATAGGAGGTACACCATATACTTTTTTTGTCCATCTTTCTAGGGTAGAAACACTAGTCAACATTTTTTTTGCTAATATACTAGCACTTACTTTACTTTCAAAAGTTATCTCTTTAATTAAAGCATCGAATTTGATTTTAAAATACTGCTCGTGGGTGTATTTATTTTGTTTTTCAGGAAACACATTCAAACTTCCTGTAACAGGGTTCTTATTATTTAGTTGGGTGTTAAAGTAAATATTTATTTTAATTGCTAAATGTGATAAATCTGAGGTTATTAAATAATAGTCTGTAGCTCCTGCCAATAAAGCATTTGAAATAATATCCTCATTGTTTGTATCAGACAAAACAATAATGGGTATGGATGCTAAATGGGTGTCTTTTTTAAAAGCTCTAACTGTATCAAAAGTACTAGAATTTGTAGCGAAATTTAATTCCAATAATATTAGAGTTGGTATATAGTTTTTAAGTAATAATAATGAGTTTGAGTAATTATTTGTACACTTTATATCATAATTGCTATTGAATAAGTTAGTAATAGCACTTGAATAATCTTTATCATTATGTATTAATAATATTTTATTGATAAGCATTTGCAATTAAAATATTAAATTATTATAACAGATCAAGATTTTTAAATGGATAATGATACCATCTTTTCCAGGTGTTGGAATGTAAAAACTTATCTAAATTAATTATTTGAGAATGATGATGAATGTCGGTTGAGCAATAATCATATAAATTTTCTTTCAATAAATGTGTTGCAAAATGAGTAACATATTTACCATAATTACCATTGAGTGAAAGTAGGTTTAATTGAAATTCACAACCTATATCCTTAAAATGCTGCAACTTTTCTTTATTTACATTACCCGATAAATACAAATATCTTTCAGGATGAGCAATGATGGGAGTGTAGCCTCCAAGTCTTAATTTAAAAATTATTTCTTCATAATTTATAGGCATCATTATGGTTGAAAACTCTATAAGCACTTTTTGATCTTTAATACACAATAATGGCTGTCCACTTGCTAAAAAATCATAAAAATCTTGATCAACCATATACTCTGCAGCATACCTATCATTAGGGAAATTATCATTTAAATTTGCATTGCTTTTCAATAAATTGTACTTTTCACTGATTGACCCCTGGTTATTTGGATAAAGTTCTTTAAAAATATGTGGTGTAAAAACGCAGGTGTCTACTCCCCTTTCTTTTAATGCATATCTCATTTTTTCTGACTCTTCCAGATCTACTGCACCATCATCAATACCAG
>Ga0114958_10001391_pt1 | contig 19163 bp, 18 predicted proteins | sample C_130208_EF_Meta_FD_89577 | JGI IMG/M metagenome (GOLD analysis project Ga0114958, IMG submission 89577) | Freshwater microbial communities from Lake Croche, Canada to study carbon cycling - C_130208_EF_MetaG | ecosystem: Environmental > Aquatic > Freshwater > Lake | place: Lake Croche, Canada...
CTGAAACATCAGCCGGGAAGACGCGTATCTTCCAGCCGAGCCTCTCACATCCGGTGAGGGGCTTTTTTGTGGAGTGCGCCAGCAACGGGTGGCGCGCGCTGGGTGTGGAACGCAAAAGTCACTTTGGCTGCACCATGGAGCGCGGGCTTGAGCCCGGCGAGTCTGGGCGGGCTGAAGCCCGCCCTCCGTGGCCAAATGGCCAAGTGAGTCGAGAGGCTAACCGGTCCTACCGATCCTGGCCTCTGCGGCCTCATCCAGGCCGCGCCAGCTTCCATGGTTTGCTGAGCCGCCTACAGGACCCGTTACTCCGGCGCCAGCAGGCCGCGATCCACCAGGAACCGGTCGGCCGCACCGATGGTGAGTTCGAAATTCTTTTGGCTGACGTTGAAGTTGAAGAAACTGTGGTCCTCTCGCTCGAAATCGACAAGTTCGCAGACATTGCGCCGCCAGCGCATGCGGCGGTGGAAGCGCTCGACCTCGTCAAATGGCGTGATCCGGTCGGATTTGCCGTGGAAAAAGATCATCGGCGGGAGCTTGCGGCGAATGAGTTGGGTTGGACTCAGGAGTTTGGCGGTTTTGGCGTCCGCAAAACGCTCGCGGCCTTGTCCTTTAGCCGTGGTATTGACCAAGGCACCGAACAAAATCAAGGCCTGGGCCCGGCAATCCAGACCATCCACCGGCGGCAATTGCTTGGGCTTGGGCAGCGTGGTCAGCAGTGCTAGAAACGCCCCGCCACCGGCGCCACCGACCACCACCCGGTTGGGATCCAGATTGAAGGTGTCGGCATTGTGGCGCAGCCAGCGGATCAAATCGCGGGCGTCCTCGATGGCTTCCACCGGGCCGGTGCCATGGCGTGCGGCCGAGCGCGTTTCGGCCGCCACCGCCACCGCGCCGCGGCTGGCGAAATGCAGGCAATGCGGGACAAACTGGGTGGGCGTGGGAGCATCCCAAAACCCGCCGTGGAAAAACACCACCAGCGGCCGCGGGGCAGGCGATGCGTGTTCCGGGAAAAACAGGTGCGCCTGGACGGCACCCTGGGGTCGGTCTTGATAGATATAGGTTGCCGCATCCTTGAGGATTTCACGGTCACGCGCCTCGCCAATGGGCGCCACTCTGTGCAAAATATTACTCATACCGGGTGGCAAGTCTTCGCCTTTCCGAGACCGCGCTGCAATTTGTTTGTTGTGAAACGGGTCGGTTTGTCCAATCGTTTCTTGCATGCGGTGTTGGATTTGCGCGATTTTCTCGATGATGGTGGCATTGGCCTGCGGCCAGGACAATGCCCGTCCGGCGCTCGAAAGCACCTACAATGCCTGGCGTGACGCAATGATCCGGCGGGATGGTGCCGCATGGCAGGCGGTCACCGCCACGCACCGCCGGATCGAGGTGAAAAACCGGATCTTGTCTGAAAAGCGGGCGTTTCCCGCCGCGGTTTTCGATTTACCAGCGCCACCGCCTGCCATCGCCGGCCTACAGTTCCTCGCGGCCAAACAGAATGGCGCCACCGCCAAAGCGTCCTATTTCGGCAAGATCGACTTCGGCGTGGGTGGCTCACCGACCGCTAATCTGTTAGTACTGTCGTTCATCCACGGTGGCAACGGCTGGCTGTATGACCGGGCGGATTTTGTGAACCTGACGGCGCTGCCCGAGGTGCGCAAGGAGCTCTCGGCAGGGGACCTCAGGTATTTGAAGGAGACGCCCGAAGCCCAACCCACGGGGGTGGTGCCGCCCACGCCCATTGAAGTGCGCGGCGCCAAATACATTGCCAAGGTGTATGTTTTCTGCCCGGGACGTGAGGTGCGGGTGCAGGTCAACCAGATCAGCCATCATCGATTCGCCAATGCCAAGGAAGCCGAGGTCGTCATCGGCGGCGCAGTCGATGGCCCAAACGAAGTGCAATTCAGCGCCCAGAAACTTGCGGGAGGCACCGGCAAGGAGGTCATGACCATCCGGGTCTATCTGATGTCAGAAATCGCCGGAGTCCAACCGCTCAAGGCTTTTGAATACCAACTCGCCGCCGGCGAGGCTCCCAAGCCCTTCGGCAGCGGCAGTTTCGTCATCGATGCCGCCACCGCCTCCAAACTCACCGGCCGCTGAGCCCCGACGACACTCCTGTCGCCGGGTGAATGAATATCCACGACCAAGCGCCGCCGGCTTATTCCCATGGACCGCGCTTGCTCACGCACACGGTGAGTGTGGTGCGCCCTGGCATCCTCCCCATTAGATTCCGCATTACATATATTGTCACAAGTAATAAAAACAGGGACAGCTGGCGATCCCTTCTGGCCTAGACGCAGCGACCCGCAAGGATCACCGCGATGGATCGGATCAAACAGGAAATGGCCAAGCTGATGAAGGATGCAAACTCGCGGGTTGGAATCTCACGCCGGCTGCTGTTGCGCATTGATGCCATTCATTCGGCGATTCTGGGCGGCACCTATCCGAATTGCTCGGTGATGGCCGGCCAACTCAGCGTTGAGCGCAAGACCGTCCAGCGCGACATCACCTTCATGCGCGACGAGCTCGCACTGCCCATCGTCTATGATGACGCGCTGCATGGCTATTGCTACGCCAATGATGTGTCCGACTTTCCGGTTTTCCAAACCACCACCGATGAATTAGCCGGCTTGTTTCTGGCGCGCAACGCGCTCGAATCCGTGCGCGGCACACCCTTGGCCGACGTGCTGCGCCGCGCCTTCGGCAACCTCACCCGCGGCATGTCAGGCAAAATTCATTTCTCCTGGACCGATCTGGATGAGGCCTTCTCCCGCAAGACCACCGAACAAAACCCACGAGATGTGCAACGCCTGGGCGAGATCGCAAAATCAATTCTGAATCAACTAGTTACAACCTTTTATTACCGAAAAATGGGAGCGGGGTCAGCGATCGCCCGGCGGGTTCACCCGCTCCATCTCGGCGAGGTGGACGGCGGGTGGTATTTGATCGCCCTCGACCTCGAGCGCGCGGCGTTGCGCACCTTCTCGTTGCCACGCATGAGCCGGATCAAAGTTTCAAGCCGCCGCTTTGAGCGGCCCGTCGGGTTCGATGGTAGCGCTCATTTGAAGCAATCGTTCGGCGTGTGGAGCGTGGCCGCGGTGACCTGACCCGGCACCTGGTGCGGGTGGAGCTGAAGAATGATGCGGCGCGGCTCGGGCAGGAGCGGCGCTGGCATCCCACTCAAGAGGGGGTGGCGCTGAATGCCAAGGGCACGGGCATCGAGGTGCGGTTTGAAGTTGGGCGATTGGAAGAAGTGTTGCGCTGGGTTCTGAGTTTCGGGAGCCAAGCCAAGGCGTTGGCGCCACCGGCACTGGTGCAAATGGTGCGCGACGAGGTCGAGGCGATGAGGCAGGGGTAGCGGCGTTCGCGCGAATGTGCGGGGCTAATCTTGCCCCAGCGTGCGGTCACCTGCACGCACTGCTCCGTGTTGCGCGCTCCGAAGACCTATCGACAAAGCGGTTTCAGCCGTTAGGATGCGGCATGCGATTTGCAATTCTATTGTTTCTCGGCCTGGCAGTGAGTGCCTTGGGCGCGGCGGAGGCCGCAATCAAACCTGCCGAGTCTGCGGCCAAAGAACCGCCAGCCGCGAACAAAGCCGTGGAGCCGGTGGTCCGGGAATCGACCGTTGAGATCAACGGCAGGACAATCCCCTACAAAGTGACGACCGGGAAGCTCCAACTCAAGCAGGACGACGGCAAGGTGAACGCCTCGATTTTTCACGTCAGCTACCAACGCACCGACGTGAAGGATGCCTCACAGCGCCCGGTCCTGTTTGCATTCAACGGCGGCCCCGGATCGTCGGCCGTGTGGCTGCATATCGGCATGCTCGGGCCCAAAAGAGTCCGTCTGCCCGGCGACGGCACGCAGTCCCCCGCCCCACCAGCGCGGGTGGGGGACAACTCGCTGAGCATTCTCGATGTGTGTGATTTGGTGTTTGTGGACCCGGTTTCCACCGGCTACAGCCGGGCCGAAAACGACACCAAGGCGGGCGATTTTCACGGGGTGAGCGAAGACATCGAGTCGGTGGGTGATTTCATCCGCCGCTGGGTCAGCGAGCACGACCGCTGGGCGTCGCCCAAGTATTTGTTAGGTGAATCCTACGGTGGGATTCGGGCGGCCGGCCTGGCCAACCATCTGCAAGCCCGCTACGGCATGAGCCTCAACGGTGTGGTGCTGTTGTCATCGTTGTTGGATTTCGCCACGCTCCAACCGGCCTCGGGCAACGACTTGGCCTACGTCGTGAACCTGCCCTCGTTGACCGGCATTGCGCATTTCCACCACAAGATCACCGGTGACCGGGACCCGCTGATCCAGCAAAGCACCGAGTTTGCCTTCGGTGAGTACGCCGCAGCCTTGCTTCAGGGAAATGCGCTAGAGCCGGCCACCCGCAAGCAGGTCGCGGCCCGCTTGGCCGGCTTCACCGGGATTGCGGCCGCCATCTGGGAGGCGCACGAACTGCGGATCGACCCCGGGGTTTTCCGCTGTGACCTGCTGCGCGCCGAAGGCAAGGTGCTGGGACGCTTTGATGCGCGGGTCGCCTGGGATGCCACCGACAAAGCCGCCGCCACGCCCGATTACGATCCGTCGTTTGCGCTGGCCTATGGCGCGTTTTCCACGGCCATGATGGATTACCTGGGACGCGACCTGGGGTACAAGGAGGACCAGCCCTATGAAATCCTCACCGGCAAGGTCAACCCGTGGAAATGGAATGCGAACAACGAGGTGGTCAACCTCGGCGAGCGCCTGGCCTCGGCGATGCGGGATAACCCCCACCTCCGGGTGTTGGTGATGGGCGGCCGCACCGACCTAGCTACCCCGCCCGAAGGCGTGGCTTATTCGCTGCGCCATCTGCTCGATTTGCCAGCCAGCGCCCGCGCCAACATCACCCACACCCGCTACGACGGTGGCCATATGTTCTATTTGAATCCGCCCGACCTAGCGAAAGCCCGCGCCGATCTAGTGACGTTCATCCAGGGCCATGCGCCCTAACGGACGTGACAACTCCCCCGCCCCGCCCGCTAGGTGGCTGGTGCTCCCGACACACTTGGCCGTTTGGCTACGGAGCGCGGGCTTCAGCCCGCCCAGACTCGCCGGGCTCAAGCCCGCGCTCCATGGTGCAGCCAAAGTGACTCTGCGTTCCACACCCAGCGCGGGCAGGGTTCTGGTGCTAAAAAGCAACATCGAAATGAATCCGTGTCTAAAAAACGCGCTCCACCAATTCCATTTCCTTTTTTTGACTCATCGTCGCCCGGTCCACGCCTGGCGGCCGTAGCGCGCGGCGATTTTGCCGGCCATGACGTCTGCGGGCGGATTGAATTCCACGGCAGTCCATGACTTGGCCAAGTGCCCGGCAAGCACCTCCGCCCGTTGCAAGGAACCCGCTGCCTTTGGCGGCACGGCCACCGACCCTTGGTGGAGCAGGCCGGAGCGGGTCCGCCGTTGGCCCGCGCCCGCGAGTTTCCGACCGTCGGGGCCAATCAGATCGTGGCTCACCGGGTTTTCAAAACAAAGCGCCACCCCGGTTTCGTCGCTGCCCGTGCTCAGCCGGCAGTCGATCCCTTCGGCCACCAAAGTGGCGGCAAGGGCCGCGTGCAGCATCCGGTAGCTTGCCGCCCCACGGCACTTGGCTAGGGGCTCCCCTGCCGGAGCAAAGACGGTGTATGTCCAATCGGCCCGATGGTCCACCGTGCCCCCGCCGGTCCATCGCCGGACCCAATCAACACCGGGAAACGAGGTCACGGCATCGCCGAGCGATCCAAAATACCCGACGCTGCCCCAGCTTCCCAACCACTGATAGACGCGCAGCACCGGGGTGATGGACGTCTCCAGCAGCCATTCATCCACCGCCATGGCCTCCCGCCCCGACCGCTCCACCGGATCCATCCAGAGCCGCAATTTTTCAAAGAGTTCCATCCGCGGCCATTCTCAGCCTGAAAACCGCCAACTGAAAACCCAATAAATGCTCGCCTGTCTTGCAATCCGCCCAAAGCTCGCCAATTTCTCCCCATGTCCATCGCGCCGAAGCCTACCAGCGCCCTTCTCATCGTAGGGCACGGGTCCACAGAGAACCCGGACTCGTCCGCCCCGTATTTTGCGCATGCCGATGAAATCCGCCGCCGCGGGTTGTTTGCCGAGGTTCATTGCTGCTTTTGGAAAGAAGAACCGTCACTACGCGAGGCCATCTACTTGATCGACTCCGACGAGATCTACGTCGTGCCGGATTTCATCAGCGAGGGGTATTTCACCCAAGACGTCATCCCTCGCGAGTTGCAACTGACCGGTCCGACCACCGTCGTGCGCCACAAAACCTTCCATTATTGCCTGCCCGTGGGCATCCATCCGTCCATGACCGGCCTGATCCGACGCCGCGCCCTGGAGGTCGCCCCCGCCGTCGATCCCGCGGCCACCACCCTGATCATCGTCGGCCACGGCACCGGCTTGAACCAAAACTCCAGCAAGGCCATCCGCGACCAAGTGGACCTCATCGCAGCCTCCGACGCCGGCTATGCCGCCGTGCTCGCTGCCTACATGGAGGAACCCCCGTTCATCGCCGAGTGGGATCAACTGGCTCCGACTCACAATGTGATCGTCGTCCCGTTTTTCATCTCCGACGGCTTGCATTCCTTCCAGGACATCCCGGTCCTCCTCGGCATCGACAACGAAATCGGCGCCGCCGCCAGCCAGCGCGACGTCTTCCGCCATAACCCCCATCTCCTCCGCCACAAGACCCTCTTCTACACCTCCGCTATCGGAACCGAACGATTGTTGGCCGACGTCATCCTCGACCAGGTCGCGGATTTTGATTTTTTGCATAAGACGCTCTCAACAAACCGTTTGTAACAATATTACCGTAATATCCAGAACCGAATGTCCACCGCCTCCCACCTCCAAAAACTGGTTCTCCTGGGCATCCACCGCATCGGCGAACTTGAGTTTCAAGCGAACGTTTCCAACCACCCCTGGGTCATTTGCCACTGGCGGGATGCGCACCACCTGGTCGACTTGGCGGGCAGCGGATTGGAAGTGCATGTGGGGCCGGCGGCTGCGCGCGATTTATCGATTTACACGGCAGATGGTGACTATCGGTTTGCCAAAGGTCAGATCAATTTGGCGCGCGGCTGGGCACTCGTGGTGCAGAATGAGGAGGAACTCCGGCAGGCGCTGGACCTGTTTTACCCGGCGGCCGTGGGCTTGTTTCTGGCGCTGCAACAGGGCACGCTAGAGGTTGAAAACCTGCGTGACAAGCTCGCGCGCCAGACTGGGATGTATCGCTCCGCCCGCACGATCCGCGACGCAGGGGCCCAGCAACTTGTCCGGGAAATCTGCGGTCCGGCGCACCAATGCGCCAAGCGAATCTTGTGGCAGCTCGACGCGGACACGCCGCTGGATGACAGCGAGGCGACCCGCTACTCCGGCGTGCCCGGCGACTTGCCGCCCGCCGAGGCGATTCCCCTGCTCTGCCGCGAAGCCTGCAACCACTTCGTCGCCGAGTGCCGGCGCGTGGCCAAGCAAGAGGCAAATTCTTAGAGACCGCCTATCTTTTGTCCTTCCATGTCCCCACGGCCAGTTGGTTGTGAATGAGAAACAGCCCGAGGCCGATGTCGTCGTGGATCTCGACGGGCACCAGCGGGCTGTGATCCGGGGTGGTGAAAACCCGGTGCGCACCGACGGCAAACCCCTTGTCCACCCGCACGCAGCTATTGTCGGGCAGGCGTACCCACAGGCCGCCTGAGACCCAACTCGCGCCCACCTTGCGCCCCTTGACCCAGTGCTGGAACTCCCCCTTCGTGTTGAAGAGCCACACCCGCTCCAATTGCCGATCCTCTAGTGTGGGGTCCTGCCTATTGACGTTGCTTTCGATGAAAACCGCCCACGCGTCGGGCAGGATGCCGAATTTTTCGCCATTGGGAATCCTCACGCTCTTGAGCGCTGGGAAATCATACGTTGGCCAGCCGACCTCCACCCCGTGGCTGGGTTCATTCCGATTGATCGAGAGTGCGCCATCATCGCTCATGCCGAGTTTGGCGGTATACATCCCGCGCGGGCCGAGTTGCTGGGGCAGGCATTCCATCCACGGACAGGAAATCTCCCGCCGTTTGCCGTCCGGGGTGATTTTCACCCAGCCGCGCCCGAACTCGGAACCCACCGCGACGACCCAGGATTTGCCGTCACGGGCGGCCCGCGCCCATGCGATGAGTGGCAACGAGGGATAGGAATCATCGTTCTTTTGTTGCGGAATGAGCGTCCCGCCCTTGATCGACCACTGCCGCTTGCCATGGGCCGAAAACATCGTCAACCGGTCATCCCGATCATCGAGATCCGTGGTCACCCAGCTCCCGTCCGTTAGGAACGCGCCATACCATTGCCGTCCCCAGCCGTCAGTGCGGCGGACCTTGGCCTGCGCCACCTGCTTGCCGCCCGCATCGAACAGCTTGCCTTCCTGTGGCGTCCAGACTTCAAAGCGATCTTTCGTGATTCTGCGCCACACCGTCTCGCAGGACGGCATTTGCCCGCTCCCTTCGAACACGGCGGGGGTCAAATTTCGAACCGTCACGTCGCAACTTGCCGGGGGGACATCCGCCCGGATTTCGCTTTCGGCCAACCGGTCGCCACTCAGCACCCGTTCGATCAAATCCGCCCGGTTACCGCGCACGGCATGGTTTTGAAACGACTCGCTCTCCTTGCCGGTGGTTTTCCACTCGGAAAACTCGTCCGCTGCCGCCTTGGAATGCGCCGCCACCCATTCGTCGCCGGTCAAATGGTCGGGCACCTCGGCGGCCTGCGCCGCCACGACCCGCGCCATGCCCAGCAATATCCCCCACCCCACCACGTTCATTTTCATGCCTCACCACCTATCAAAACCCGCTGCGCCTGGCAACCGGCGTTTCACTCCCCTTTGCACTTTCCGAATTTCAGCATTTCCGTTTTTCAGCATTTCGGCATTTACTCCCGCCGTGGACTATTCCTCGCTCATCGCCAAACGCCGCGACCGCTTCTCCGAACTCGAAGAAGCGGTGGGCAACCCGGATTTGTTTGCCGACCCGAAGCGCGCCACCGAGATCCTGCGCGAGCACCGGAAAATCCGACAAACCCTCGATCTGTGGGAAAGCCTGCAGACCACCCAGCGCCACCTCGCCGACAACGAGCAGCTCGCGAAATCCGACGACCCCGAGCTCGTCGCCATGGCCAGCGAGGAAATCCCCGGCCTCGAAGCCACCCTCGCCGCCCTGGCCGACGACCTGCAATACGCGCTGCTGCCCGCCGACCCGAACGAAGACCGCGACGCGCTCATTGAAATCCGCGCCGGTGCCGGCGGCGATGAGGCCTCGTTGTTTGCCGCCGAATTGATGCGCGCCTATCAGCGCTACGCCGATATCCGCGGCTGGAAATGCGAGCACCTGGAAAGCAGCCCGTCGGAAGTCGGCGGCTTCAAGGAAGTCATCCTCAAGGTGACCGGCGACGAGGTGTTCCGTTACCTGAAATATGAATCCGGCGTCCACCGCGTCCAGCGGGTGCCCGCCACCGAAACCCAGGGCCGCGTCCACACCTCCACCATCACCGTGGCCGTGCTGCCCGAAGCCGAGGAGGTCGACATCGAAATCAAACCCGACGACCTGCGCATCGAAGTCTGCCGCGCCGGCGGCGCCGGCGGCCAGCACGTCAACCGCACCGAATCTGCAGTGCAGATTTTCCACCTTCCCACCGGCATCTACGTGCGCTGCGAGGAGGGCCGGTCCCAGATCAAGAACAAGGAACTCGCACTGAAAATCCTCCGCTCCAAACTCTACGAACAAAAATTGCGTGACCAGCAGGAAGCCTACAGCTCGCACCGCCGGTCGCTCATCGGCTCGGGTGACCGCTCGGAGAAAATCCGCACCTATAACTTCCCCCAGTCCCGCGTCACCGACCACCGCATCGGCCTGACCTCTCACAACCTAACCGGCATCATGGCCGGCGACTTGTCCGAGTTCACCGCCGGCCTGCAAAAAGCCGAGATGGCCGAGCGCCTCGCCGAGGCCGGGATGTAGCGGCGGTCTGCGACGGTCGCATTCTTTCCGCAACCGTGTGGCCAGTGGCCCGCCCACCGCATGAACCTAAATGGGAACATGGATACGGCGCGCCGGCTTTTTCAAACCACTGATTGTACTGATCTTTCACTGATTCGCCTGATTGTTGGAAGATTTCGTGTCAGGCTATCTCGCTTCGCTTCGGTTCACTGAAAGATTTGGATTTCATCTATCAGGTGTCACGTTCACCTTTTAGGTGAGGGCGAACGCTGTCGTAACTTCTTAATTATCAGTAGAATAGGTGAAACAAGTGGTTCTCATTTTCCTGTCCGGCATTAACAGCCCGCGACGCTCACAGAGCGCCGCTACCATCCGGCTACATGCACGACTCACCCGCCAGCGAGCCGGTGGAGAATGCGATCTGCAGGTTGTAGCCGCCGGTATCCGCGTCCAGATCGAGCGTTTCGCCGGCGAAATAGAGGGGCTTGAGGCGTTTTGACTCCATGGTGAGCGGGTGAATTTCCGCGGTCACCACACCGCCCGCGGTGATGATGGCCTGCTTGAACGGCTGGCCGCCGGTGACATCATGGATCGGTGCCATCCACGCGGCGGGTCAGTCTTCTTTCAGCCACTGCGCCGCCTGGGTGGCGAAATACGTCAGGATCATCGAGGCCCCGGCGCGCTTGATGGCCAGCAGCGATTCGAGCACGATATCGCGCTCGTCGAGCCATCCGCCCGCCGCCGCGCTCTTGAGCATCAGATACTCGCCGCTGACCTGATAGGCCGCCACCGGCAGGGTGCTGGTGTCGCGCACCCGGGCGATCACGTCGAGGTAGAGCCCGGCGGGCTTGACCATCAGCATGTCCGCGCCCTCGGCCTCGTCGAGCAGCGTTTCGCGGATCGCCTCGCGCGAGTTGGCCGGGTCCATCTGATAGGTCTTCTTGTCGCCGTCCTTGGGCGCTGAATCCAGCGCCCCGCGGAACGGCCCGTATAATGCGGAGGCGTATTTCGCGGTGTAGCTCAAGATCAGCACATCGGTGAAATCCTCCGCGTCGAGCGCGTTGCGGATTGCCGCGACCCGGCCGTCCATCATGTCGGATGGGGCGACGATATCGGCTCCGGCGCGGGCGTGGCAGACGGCCTGCTGGCACAGAACCTCGACGGTTTCATCATTCAGGATGATCAGCTCGCCGCGCGCATTTTTCCTAACGATTCCGTCGTGGCCGTCGGAGTTGTAGGGATCAAGCGCGACATCGGTGATGACGCAAAGCGTCGGATGGGCGGCTTTAAGCGCGCGGATCGCCCTCGGCACCAGCCCGTCGTCATTGAACGATTCGCCGGCCTGCGGGCTCTTGAGGTCTTCCTCGATTTTGGGGAACAGGACGATGGCCGGGATCCCCAGCGCGTGGGCCGCGCCCGCCTCGCGCACCAGGCTCTCCAGCGACCAGCGGGTGACCCCCGGCATGGACAGGATCGGCGTGTCCACCAAGTCTTCATGCAGGAACATCGGTAAAATCAAATCGGCGGCAGCCAGGGTGGTCTCGCGGACCATGGCGCGGATCACGGGCGTTTGGCGGTTGCGGCGCGGGCGGTGCATGGCGCAACGATGGCGCGATGGCCGGGCGTTGTCGATTTCGATCTTGCCCCACACGCTGGCCGCCGCGTGCAATCAAGGAGGGGAGCAATCCGTCCGCCGTGAGGATGAAATGACGATGGAAATGCCATTTTGGCTGCCAATCGGCTCACCATCCGCGTGGGCGGACAGATTCCGCCGCTCCTTGGTTATATTTGTCCGGCACCCGGCTCGTTCGCTGGCGGACCGGTGGCCTGATAAACGCAAGCCGATGACGGCGCAAACCACCTCCGTCGAGGGACGAGGGCTGCGCTGCCCGGCGGCATTTGCTCCTGATAGACCCACGGCGGCCTATCCAGGGCAATTGCCGCTAGTCGCTCAATAACACTGTTAGGCCAAATATGAAACCGCTCAAAGACATGTCACGAAAGGCAATTGCTGCCATTGCACTGGTTGTGTGGTTCGCACCCACTTGTCTTCTTTTATCTCAACTTGCAAAGGATGGGACACCTTTCCCAAAAAGCATGGTGGTCTTGCCGACAATTTATGGATTCACTTTGCTTGCGTGGCTGCGGTGGCTGTTTCAGATTCTATTTGAGGTGCCGTGGTTTCGCTGGGCTTTCGCCATTATTATTTCGCTTGCTCTTCCAATCGTTCTGGTGGTGTTGATGATTCGCTCGTCTCGCTGGCCCACAGCGATTTGGGTTGCAGGATTGATAGCTTCTTGCGCGCTTACGACAGCAGCATATGGTTTATTGAGAACGTGAAACCGCGATGGCCTAACAAGACGTGGCGCACCAACCGGCCTAAACACCTCAGTTTCATCTCAACATCCCTTCAACCGTGCAGGTGGGCGCACATCAAACGTTAGGCCACATTCATACCACAAACAAAAACGAATAATACGTCAGAAGGAAAATACAGAATCTGCAAGTGGATCATCAGGGCAGCATTCGTCATTGGATCCTTGGTCATTGCCGACAATGAGCGATACATTCAGCATGACTGCCGAAAAGATACGGTGGCGACGGGCAACACTTCGACTACATATCAGACGCGCATGATTGACAGTCAGACCGGCAGTTTTCGCTGATTCATTTTGAGCGTGACCATCTGGCCTAACCATCAAGGTGACGCGGCTTGACCGGCATGAGCCCCCGATTTTCACATCCACCACGGAACCCTGACCCGACGGCCGAGTGAGACGCCCAACCGGCAACCCCTGGACGCGGGGCGATTCAAGCCCTGAAATTTTCATCCTCCGCCATGGCGAGGGCATTGGCGGCGGCGTAGTCGCGGGCGTGCGTGAGGCTGATCTTGATCTCAGTGATGCCGTGGTTCCGGGCAAAGGCGGCGGCGGCACCGCTGAGAACCAGCTTGGGCGCGCCGGAAGCATCGCGGGTGATGTCCAGATCGATCCATGCGGCGTGTTCGCCGATGCCGGTGCGCAGCGCCTTGACCACGGCCTCCTTGGCGGCAAAGCGCGCGGCGAAGTGCAGGGCCGGGACCTTGCGCGACTCGCAATACGCGCGCTCCCCGGTGGTGAACACCCGGGTGAGGAACGGTTCGCCATGGCGCACCATTGCGGCGGCGATGCGCGCGACTTCCACCACGTCGATGCCGATGCCGAAAACACGCATACTCAGGCCGGGTACTGGGTCATGAGGGTTTTCATTTCGCGCACGGCGGCGGTCATGCCGACGCGCAGGGCGCGTGAGACAATCGAGTGGCCGATATTGAGTTCAGTGAGATGAGGCACCACCCACAACCGCGCGAGGTTGGCGTAATTGATGCCATGGCCGGCGTTGACCTGCAGCCCGGAGGAGTGCGCCAGCACGGCCGATTCGATCAACCGCGCCAACTCGGCATCCACGCCCGCCCCCGCCGCATTGGCGAAGCACCCGGTGTGCAATTCAACCATCTCAGCGCCCGTCGCGCGCGCGGCTTCGATCTGTTCAAGATCGGGATCCACAAACAGGCTGACCCGGATCCCGGCGTCCTGTAACCGGGCCACCGCCGCGCGAATTTTGGCAAACCCGGCTAACACATCGAGCCCGCCCTCGGTGGTGATTTCCAACCGCGACTCCGGCACCAGACAGGCAAAATCCGGTTTGAGCTGGAGCGCGATGGCCACCATTTCCTCGGTCACTCCCATTTCGAAGTTCAATGGCAGCGGGACATCGGCGCGAATCCGCAGCGCATCGTCCTCCTGCATGTGACGGCGGTCACCCCGGACGTGCACGGTGAGCGAATCCGCGCCGCCGGTCCGCGCGTCCTGGCCGGCCACCCGCGGGCTGGGTTCAGCGTTCGGTGCCGCCGCCATCCCGGCATAGCGGGCCTGGCGCAACGTGGCGACATGATCAATATTGACTCCAAGCAACAACGGCATGCGTGTACATAGCGACTGGGGCGGCTGCGGGCAAGACCCAGTTGTCGCGCGGATGCGACGGAGGCACCCGCAGTGCGCTCGGCCCGACTGGCTGATTGGGTGCCAGCCGGTAGCTGAATACCCCAATCCCTGCCCGGGCCTTGTGCGCGGCCGTCCATACCAGTTCCCAACCGACCGGCAAATGCCCACCTCCCAGACTCGAGCGAAAATGAGCATCCGCCAAAATCGGGTTGCCAGACCGCCGATTGTCTATACCCTCGCAATTTCATGATTATTGCTCCCAAGATCCGCGGCTTCATCTGCACCACCGCCCACCCCGCCGGCTGCGCCAAAAATGTCGCGGAACAAATCGCCCTGGTCAGAAGCCGCGGCCCCATCACCAACGGCCCGAAAAAGGTCCTCGTGATCGGTGCCTCCGCCGGCTATGGCCTTGCATCCCGGATCGTGGCCACTTTCGGCTCAGACGCCGCCACCCTCGGCGTGTTCTTTGAAAAACGCGGCGATCACGACCGCACCGCCACCGCCGGTTGGTATAACTCCGCCGCCTTCGAGAAGGAAGCCGCCGCCGCCGGGATCTACGCCCGGTCGTTCAATGGCGACGCGTTTTCCGACGCAATGAAAGCCGAGGTCATCGCCGCGATCCGCTCCGATCTCGGGCAAGTCGATTGCGTCATCTACAGCCTGGCCTCGCCTCGCCGCACCCACCCGAAGACCGGCCAGGTTTTAAGCTCGGTACTCAAACCCATCGGCCAAAGTTATACTAACAAAAACCTCAACACCACCACCGGCGAGGTGGACGAAATCACCATCCAGGCAGCCGCCGCCGACGATGTCACCCAAACCGTTGCCGTCATGGGCGGAGAGGATTGGGAAATGTGGATGGACGCGCTGCTCGATGCCGACCTGATCGCCCCCGGCACCCAGACGCTCGCGTATTCCTACATCGGGCCGGAACTCACCTGGCCGATTTACAAGGAAGGCACCATCGGCAAGGCCAAGGAAGACTTGGAACGCGTCCAGCGCGCGCTCGACGCCAAGCTCGCGCCGCTGGGCGGCAAGGCGTGGGTTGCCGTCAACAAGGCGCTCGTCACCCAGGCCAGCTCCGCCATCCCGGTGGTGCCACTCTACATCTCGCTGCTCTATCGGATCATGAAAGCCGAGGGCACCCACGAGGACTGCATTGAGCAAATGGACCGATTGTTCCGCGAGCGCCTCGGCAAGGGCCAGCCCGATCCCGACTCCGCGGGCCGCATCCGCCTCGACGATTGGGAGATGGCTCCCGCTGTGCAGGCGCAGATCATCGAGCGCTGGCAGCAGGTGGACACGGCCAATCTGGCAACCCTGGGAGATTTCCCGGGCTATCAGGCCAGTTTTCTCCGGTTGTTCGGCTTCGGCCTGGAGGGTGTCGATTACGATGCGGACGCCGATGCCGCCACCGCGGTGCCGTCACTCGCCTGAGGCGCGTTGATCCTCTTGGCGCGTCTCATCGTCAAAATCCGAGGATTTGCCGGTTTGGCGCCCGACGAGCCACAGTAGGACCAGGCCGACGGCGACCCCGCCTAACAGGATCACCCAGAACAGGGGTTTCACAAATGCCGGAAGATCCACATTCATGCCAAACAACCCGCCGAAGGCCACCAGCGGGAGGAAGAACCCGGCGAGCAGGTTGAGGCGGAAGGCGATGCGGTTCAGGCGGGCCGACGAGCGGGCCTGTTGTTCGGCGCGCTCGGCACGCCAGAATTCCAGAGTCACCCGGCCGTCGGCATTGAGCAAATCCGCCGCCCGTTCGATTTCGCGCGCCCGGTCGCGCAAGCCGCGGATTTCGCGGTCGTCGTGATCGATGGCCAGCACCTGCTCCAGAGCCTGCACCAGATTGCGGCTGGTCCGCGCCAGCGGCCCCGCGTGGCGCAATATCCCGAAAATCTCCGCCGCCGTATCTGCCTCGTCAATGACCTCCTCATGGCCGTCGATGGCTTTGGCGTACCGCTCTAGCAGATTCACCAGATCGCCCAGACCGGCCCCTGACGGCTGCATCCAGCTGCCGTCGTGGCGTTTCCAGAAAAACAAGGCTTCACGCTCAGGGATCGCGGGGCGCGGCACCTCATGAACCACCAGCAGCAATTCCCCCGCCCCCTCGATGCACCGCTGGTGGCCCGGGCGGTTGCTCAGCTGCTCGCGCAGTTCGGCCTCCAGGTTGAAATGTCCGGGCAGTTTGAGGGTTTCCGCGACGGCCATGGACGATCGGTAACAGGATCCCCAGCGTTCGAAAAGCCGGAATCGGTGGCAAAAGAGGCCGACGGGTCCGACGCTTCCTGCGAGGCCTGGCTGAAAACTGCTTGCGTTATGGCTGGTTCTCGGGACATTGAAGCGCCTGCCCCATCCACCATGAACTTTCTGCTATTAAAAACCCTGCACCTCGCTGGTGCCTTTGCGCTGTTCTCCTCGCTCGGCGCCACCCTGCTGGCTGGATCCAACAAAAAGGCCGCCACCATCCTGCATGGCGTCGCGCTGCTCCTCATTCTGCTGATGGGCTTCGCCATACTCGGCAAACCGCCGATGCATCACGCCTGGTGGATGGTCAAACTCGGCCTGTGGTGCTTCCTCGGACTGGCTCCTGCCCTGGCGAAACGCAAGGTTTTGCCCGCCCCGCTGGTGCTGGTGCTCTGCCTGGCTGCCGCCGGGTGCGCGGCGTGGTTAGGCCTCGCCAAGCCGTTCTGAGTCCTGATCTGCGGTGACTCGTTTCATTGCAGCGAGCGTCCCGGCTAACAGGCAGAGCGCAACCGCGAGCCAGGCGAAGCTGCCGTGGCTGCGCTTCAATTTGAGCTCGATGGCCATCGGGCGGGAGCCGTCCACTTGCACGCTGCGGCTGAAGCTCAGCACGGTGCCGCGTACGGGCAGTGTGACATCGAGGGCGGCGGGTGCGGGTTCGGCGGCGAGTTGCTGGCTAACGATGCGGTTGGCGATCTCCTTGAGCGCGGTGTTCTCATCGGCGGTGTTGCCTGCCAGAAACCGGTCGAATTGTTTCGGATCGTAGTTATAGGCACCGCGCAGCACCGGGTTGACCTCGGCGGCGTGCTCCAACTGCGGGTTGTCGGCTTGTTGCGGTGCGGCCAGGCGATTGTCGAGCACGAGTTTCTGGCGGCGGGTATTGAGGCCGAGCACCGCCTGCTGGGTCTTGAGCTGGCGGAGTTGCACGCGCGCGTCCTCGCCGGAGGCCGCGTCGAGCTGGTTATTGCGCACTGCATTGCCCAGCGCCAGGCTGGCTTTTTCCTGGTCGCCGGCCTCGAGCCAGGCATTCGCCTGGTCGAGCAGGGCGACTGCGCTTTTGGCGTCGCTGGCGCGTTTGCCGCGCACGAATGACTGGTAGTCCTCGAGCCGGAACGAGCCCATCGCCGACTGCTCCTTGAGATCGAAATCCCCGCCGTGACTGGCTAGCTGCCAGCCTTCGGGAACCAGCACCCGCCATGTCAGGTTTTCCATCGGCACGTCCAGTATCGGCCCCTCCAGCGATTTGCCCTGGCGCATGGCCGCGGAATAGACGAAGCGCACTACCGTGGGCCGGCCGGCTTCCGGCGCGGCGAAGACATGCACCAGCCAATCGCCGCCCTCGCGCACCAGCGTGGCCCCCTCGTCATTGACGAACACGTTGAACAACCCGGCCTGGTCAGGCAGTTTGAGCCGCAGCGTGCCTTTGCCGACCACCTGCATTTGCATGACCACAGCTGTTAGTGCGTCGCCGTTTGGTGCTAAGAGCGTGGTGAGGGTGCCTTCGGCCACCCGCAGCTTGCGCAGCTCGGCGAGCTGGTGGCGTTTAAGCACGACGGGCAGCGGCCCCTCGGCATCGGCCACCCGGAACGCCATAGTTGGAGCCACGCTGCCCGCGGCGCGGCCCAGTGTGGATTGAACCACCGCCCAGTCAGCGCGCTGCCAGCCGCGCGGCAAGCCACCAGGCTCGAGTTCCAGCCGGCCACCCGCCCGCACTGCGACAAAATACGACAGCTGGCGGACGTTTTCGAGCACCACCGGCTCGACCACCTCGCCGCCGCTCGCGGCGCTGGGGCGCTGGTATTCGAGTTCCACATCGGTTTCGCCGGCCAGGCCGCGTTGGAATCGCACTTCCCACACCCCATTCTCGCCCTCGACGGGGACCAAATCAGCGACGGCCACGCCGGTGGCACGCACGGTGGCGGCGGCGGTGGCGGCAAGCCCGGCAATGCGCACCCGCAGCGCCTTGAGGGCGGCGTTTTCGATCCGGTAGCCGATGTGCACGCGCGAGAGCACCTGACCCTCGCGGATGGTGACATCGTGGAAAACCTTGGCAGTCACCCACGGGTCGAGCCGACTGATTGCCAGCCCCAACGCCCAATCGCTTTGCAACAACCGATAGGCCAAGGCCCCGGGCTTGGCCGCGGCGCGGGCGGATTCCTTCGGCCCGTCTAGCAACTCGCGGGGATCGACTTGTGAGATGTTGTTGCGGGTCACCGCGCGCACCTGCAAGCCGCGCTCTGGCACCACGGTGAGCACGCCGATTTCACGCGACGCATCGCGCAGGCTGATGCGCGGCACCTGCCAGGCGGCCTGGGCCCCGGTCGGGCGGCCGGTGAGCGTCAGGCTGAACGCGCGGCGGCCCATGGTTTTGCCTGCCAGGTGCAACGTCACGATGCGTTTGCCGTCGAGCTTGCCCTCGGTCCAATGGCTCAGGCCCTCGCCGGTGGCGCTCTCGATTTCCAAGCCCTCCGGCACCTCGAGGTCCAGGCGGAACACCCCGGCGCGCGTGATCGTGACGGCCAGGTCGGTGGCGACCACCAATCTGTCCTCGCCTAACGAAACCAGCTGCCACGATTCGGCGCGCAATTCGGGAGCCACTGCGGTGACCTTGAGTTTGGCCTTCCCCTCGCCCGCTCCGTAACGGAACGCGTGCTGCAACAGCGCCAACGGTTGGCCGTCCTTGGCGTGCGGCAGCAGTTTGCTGTCAAAATCCTGAGGATTGACCCGGGATAGTCCCACCACGGTGACTGTTTCCGGTTGCACTTCCTCGCCGAACGCGATCCCTAACAACCCGACCTCGCCGGCCGATTTCTCGATCCGAAGCGGCTCGAGTTCCAAGTCCATCGGCAAGTCGCCTGTGCCGCGCTGGGTTTCGATGGTGCAGGAAAACCCCTGGTTCTGGGCGGGTTCCACACTTAGCCGGAGCTCA
>Ga0114958_10001392_pt1 | contig 19147 bp, 18 predicted proteins | sample C_130208_EF_Meta_FD_89577 | JGI IMG/M metagenome (GOLD analysis project Ga0114958, IMG submission 89577) | Freshwater microbial communities from Lake Croche, Canada to study carbon cycling - C_130208_EF_MetaG | ecosystem: Environmental > Aquatic > Freshwater > Lake | place: Lake Croche, Canada...
AAACACGACCATCTAATCCTATACACCTCAGCTCACGCCCTTGTCTTTTCTGATCCTCGCATGTTCGGTCGTATCCAATTTCAATCCGGATCCACAGCCCCGACTTGGTGGACGCAGATAGCCCCAGCGCTGCTTTCAACTGCCTTCAGCGACAAGGTCGTTGCGGCGTTTCTACAGCGACGAGCCCGCGCCCCGATTAAAGCCGTCTTACTCATGCAAGAACGCTTTCCCGGCATCGGCAACTGGATGGCCGATGAAATTCTTTGGCGCGCGGCCATCCATCCTGCGCAACCCGCTGGCACACTTCAGCCCGCCGAGGTTAAAAAACTCTGGTGCGAATGTCGCGCCGTAGCCCGCCTCGCCCTCAACACCATCGCTGGGCGCGGCGATGACCTTCCAGCAGATCTCAACATCGCCATCCCCGACACCTGGCTCTTCAACCACCGCTGGGGAAAAGACGGTCACTGTCCCAAAACCAATAAACCTCTCGCCCGCGCGGAAATCGGCGGTCGCACTACCTGTTGGTCTCCCGCGCGACAAAAACTTCACGCTTAATGCCCATGCTTATCCCCGACCGCTCAACCCTGCTTTTCATCGGCGACTCGATCACCGACTGCGGTCGCGATCCGACAGGTAACCCCACGCCTTGGAATCTGAACACCGGACTTGGACGAGGCTACGTCGAGCACGTCGCTAGCCACTTCGGCGCCGTCTATCCCGCGCGTAACATCCGCGTCATCAATCGAGGTATTTCAGGGAATACAGTGCTCGACCTCGCGGCACGCTGGTCTAGCGACGTAATCTCTACAAAACCCGATTGGCTCTCCGTCATGATCGGCATCAACGATGTCTGGCGCCAATTCGACCAACCACTTGTCCCCGAGGCCCAAGTTACACCCGAACTTTACGAACGAACTCTTGCCCGTCTTGTCCGCAACACCCGCCCCAAAGTGAGCGGCCTGATTCTGATGACGCCCTACTTCATTGAGCCCAACCGTGCCGACCCCATGAGGCGCCGTATGGACGAATACGCAGCCATAGTAAAAAAAATCGCGGCTCGCCACGACGCCCGCTGCATCGATGCACAAGCTGCTTTTGATAGCGTGCTCGTCCACACACATCCGATGACCCTAGCATGGGACCGCATTCACCCCAACGCCACGGGACACACGATTCTCGCTCGCGCCTTTCTCTCAGCCATCGGAGCCTAAAACCCCGCATGTCCGCTTCTGCAAAAAAAATCCGCCTCGACGAACTTCTCGTCTCTCGCGGCCTTTCCGCCTCCCGCGCCCAAGCCAAAGCCCTGGTCATGGCCGGACGCGTACGTAGTGGCACCGAGCGCCTCGACAAACCTGGCCGTGATTTTCCGGAGGACTGCGATCTCAGCGTTGAGCAACCCCCACGCTTCGTCAGCCGCGGCGGCGAAAAACTTTCCGCGGCTCTTACCGCCTTCGGACTCGATCTCACGGGTGCGCACGTGCTCGACGTCGGCGCCTCCACCGGAGGCTTTACCGACTGCGCCCTCCAAGCCGGCGCCGCCGATGTCATCTGCGTCGATGTCGGCCGCGCTCAACTCCACGCCAAACTACTCGCCGATCCCCGCGTCACTAATTTCGAGAAAATCAACGCCCGCCACCTCACCGTCGGCGATCTCCCCCGTGATGAATTCGATGCTGTAGTGACCGATCTCTCTTTTATTTCTCTCAAAGTGGTTCTCCCGGCCATCTGGCCATTTGTGCGCCCCGGCGGTGTGCTGGTTGCGCTGGTGAAACCCCAGTTCGAAGCAGGGAAAGCTGAAGTCGACAAAGGCCGTGGCATTATCCGAGACCCAGCCGTGCAACAAGCTGTGCTCGACGATATCCGCACGTTCTCTCTTGGCCTCCTTCGTGGCGCCACACTTCTTGGTACCATCGACTCACCTATAACAGGTACAGACGGTAATCGAGAGTTCCTCCTCGGCCTTCGCCGCAGTGCGTAAAAAAGTTTCGCCCAGGCTTCGTCGTCGTGTAACCCTATCCCCTGCGCATGAAAGCTCTTCGATCGCTCGCCTTCGTCACCAACGCCGATAAATCAGGCGCCCCCGAGCTCGCGCGCGAACTCATCGCCCTCGCTAAAGCAGCAGGTCTGGCTACAAAGCAAACCGCGCGCCGCGCCATCCCGAACGGCTGGCTCACCGGCTACGATGCCTGCTGCGTCATCGGCGGCGACGGCACCCTTCTTGGGGTCGCACACGAAGCCGCCCGCGCCCAAGTCCCTATTATCGGTATTAACCGCGGGAGCCTTGGCTTCCTGACCACGTTTTCCGCCGAAGAAGCCCGCGCCCAATTTACCTCACTCCTGCGCGGCCAATTCAAAATCGCACACCGCTCACTAATTTCCTGCACTACAGGTAAAAACCACCACGACATCGCGCTTAACGACGTCCTAATAAAAGACCCATTCAACTCCCGCCTTGCCCGCCTCGAGGTCTACGCCAACGAGCAACTCGTCACTGAATATACCTGCGACGGCCTCATTTTTTCTACGCCGACCGGTTCCACCGCCTATAACCTTTCCGCCGGAGGCCCGCTCATCATGCCAGATGCCGGTGTAATCGCGATGACACCCATCTGCCCGCATACGCTAAGTAACCGCTCGATCATCTTCCGTGATGACGTTCGGCTGCGTGTGCGCAGTCGTAACGTAGATTCCACGCTAATGGTCGCCATGGACGGCCAACGCAACCTCATCTCCTGCGCCGATTCTCCGATTGAGATTACGATCTCCCCACTCAAACTACCCCTCGCACAGAGCCTTGATTACGAACATTTTGCCGTAGTTCGTACTAAACTTCACTGGAGCGGCGGCTTCGTTGAAAAAAAATAAAGCCTCGCCGAAACCGGCCACGAAAAAGCCCCGACTCACGCCGGGGCTTTAAAATTAAAAGATTAAAAGTGAGCGAACAGCTTACTTCTTCTCTGGGGCTTTTTCTTCTTTCTTAGCTTCGCCACCGTCTTTCTTTTTCTTGGCGGCGCGCATGGCGGCCATCTCTTCGTCATCGAGCTTACCGTCGTGGTTTTTATCCCACATCTCGAGCTGCTTCTTGGAGGGTTCTTTCTTCTTAGGAGCGTCTTCGGCACGGAGGGCCGGAGCAGCGAAGGTAGCGAGCACTGCAAGAGCGCTGGCGAGGATAATCAGCTTTTTAGAGGTAATTTTTTGCATAGCGAACAAACAATGATCAAACGGAGCCAAAAAAGCTAGCTCAGATTCCGCGCGTAAACCAGTCGCAGCCTTGCCGCTGACCCAGCTAATTACCAAAGTCGCAACTCATGAGCGATTTCCTTTCTCCTCGCCGCCGCCGCGTTGCCGCTTGTTTACCCCTAGAGGACGCCCTGCTCGTTGTAGGTGCCGGCCGGGCAATTCCACTCCCCGAGAATAGCGACCAGAACTACCCATTTCAAAGCCACGCTGAATATTTCTATCTCACCGAACTCGAATGTAGCGACGGCATTGTGGCGTATGATCCCCGCGACGGCGAATGGCTATCATTTGTCCCCGCAGTGACCGAAGCTGAACGCGTTTGGGAAGGTAGCACTCAACTACCTGGTCTTCCACTCTCGGATTTCGCACCTTGGCTAGCTGCCCGCGCTGAGCGCCCCGTTGCTCAACTTGGAGCGCCACGTCCCGATATACCGCTTGATACGGTTCTCAACGCCCGAATCCGCGAGCACTTTCATCACGCCCGCCGCCCCAAAGATGACCATGAGCTCGAACTGATGCGCGCCGCCTGTTCCGCCACCGCCTCCGGTTACGCGCAACTCTCACACCTGATCCGACCCGACATCTCCGAACGGGCGATTCAAATCGAACTCGAAGCCGAATTCTTTCGCGCGGGCGGGACCCGTCCTGGCTATGGAACCATTGTCGGGACAGGTCCTAACTCAGCTGTCCTCCATTTTGCTCCCTCCGCCCGCCGTGCACGCAGCGGTGACTTTATTCTCGTGGACGCCGGCGCTGCGATTGGTCGCTACACCGCAGATGTCACCCGTACCTACGTCGTCGATCAACCTGAGCCATTTCAACGCGACCTATATCAAATAGTACTCCACGCTCAAGAACGCGCGATCAGCCGCTGCATCGCCGGCGCGGAGTGGACCCACATCCATCTGGCGTGCGCCGTTGAAATGGTCGCGGGACTCGTCGCCATGGGCGTCATGCGCGGATCGCCTACCTCTCTTGTTGAACAAGAAGCGCACTCGCTTTTTTTCCCTCACGGCCTCGGCCACATGGTCGGTCTGGGTGTACGCGACGGCAGCGGACTCCTCCCCGGTCGCACGAAAAACCCCCGCCCATCGCTGCGCACGCTGCGTATGGATCTGCCACTCGAGCCAGGCTACGTTGTTACGATCGAACCCGGTCTATATTTTATCCCGCCGCTACTCCAAGATACCGCACGCCGGAAGACTTACCAGGACTGCGTCAACTGGTCGCTTGTTGACTCTTACCAGCACCTAGGTGGCGTGCGCATCGAAGATAATATTCTCGTCACTACTGGCGCCCCCGAGAACCTAACTGCTGAAATCTCAAAAACTCTCTAACGCGCCGCGCGAAACACACGGCGCATCCCGCCAGTAACGATCGCTAGCGTGGCCAGCGAATTTACCGGCATCAAAATCGCCGCAATCAGCGGATTCATTTTTCCCGCCACCGCGAGCCCCACGGCGAGCACGTTATAAAAGATAGAAAAAACCAAAATAACCATCTGGGTTCTTCGGCGCACCGTATCCACCTCAAAGAGCGCACGGATGCCGCCGATCCCGCGGCCAAGATAATAAAAATCCGCTTTTTTTTCTAGCAAGCCGCGGTGTATCACCGGTGTCCCACGACACCACGCGCGATCAAAAGCCAAACTGTCATTCTGTTGAGGCGATGGAGTGAGAGTCGTTGATCTTCATAGGGTGTGCTTTGGTGAGTGGTTTCGAATGTATCCGCCTAAATGTAATCAGTCTGTGCAGGCCTTGCCTGAGACTATGCATATTTTGTCCAGGGTTGTTTTTTACGGCGGCAAGGAATGCTCAATTTTCAGCAACGCGCGCGGAGTAAGGATTGGACTGAATTGTTAGTCTTTCGTAATGCAGGGAGAATTGGTTCAAGCGCTGCTTAATCGACGGACGCAAATCTGCGCCCGGTGGACCGCGCTTCTTCATATTGAGCGCGCGAACACCGCCCTAGCCCATCCCGACATGTTGATCCACCTGCTGGATTGGACTTTTGACTCAATCATCCAAGCCCTTGAGCCAACCTCGAACCGCAAGACTCCGTCAGGGGCGCAAGTCAGCGGTGCACGTGCTACTTGTCCCTGCGGCCGCAATCCCTACCTTTATTTTTTTATTGCTGGTGAACAAGCTTGGCTGGAAGCGTTAGTGTTTACACAAGTCGCCATTCCTAAACTAGAAGCTGAGGTGCGTGATCAAGCGGTAGCAGAATTGTTAAACGTCATCCGCACGTTAGCGCGAACTGAAGTCGAGGCCTTTTGCTTTGTCTGCCAATATCGGGACGCCGCTCTAAGCGCCGCGAAGATCACAGCGCTAGCTTAAGTCTCGTTAAGACCTAGAGGCGCTGTGTAAGTGATCGCGATAAACCGAGGGCGATTCTCCAGCTATTCGCAGGAAAACTCGGTTGAACTGCGATAACGATTGGAACCCAGCCTCATAAGCAGCCTCACTTACGCGTTTGTGTGGATTAAGTAGCAGGTTCTTAACTTTCTCGACCCTGACCCTAGCCAGATAATCCGTAAACGTCATCCCCGTGGCCTTTTTGAAGGTTTTACAGAAATAAAAAGCACTCATATTAACTGCCCCGGCCACATCTTTGAGGGCGATTTCCTCCGTTTGATGCTCGGCGATATAAATCCGTGCACGCGTCACAGCTGGAGCCTCACTTGTGTTTTGCCTGACACTGAGCTGATTGCTGACCGAGGCTAGATGTTGCGCGAAAATCGTCAGCAGCCTTAGAATAGATTCGTATTGTTTTTTAGATACGACGCGGGTCTGGAAATATGCCTCCTCCAATTTTTTAAGATCCACTTCAGAACCCCATTTGACGAGTTGCCGAGTGGTTTTGGCAAATTCGGTCTTGGAGGGTTGATGGAGCAAGACTTGCCCGGTTTGCAAAAACGCCACGAGGTTTTCCCCCACGCGCACTGGGACAGAAGAATCACAGAGGCCGGCAAAGCACTTGAGTGTTTTCGCCTCCAACTTCGCCTCTTCCTCTACTTTTCTCTGTAACTGCAGACAAGCTGCGCATGATTTGTTGCTCTGCGCTAGCAAGGCACAGAAAGGCGCCTCCTTGGGATCCTTATGGTGAGGCAAGTCAAACGCCTCGATCGGACGCAAATTAATCGGCAAGCCCGTAGTTTCACGAAAGGCCTGCTCATAATCTTGAAAAATTTCGGAGCGCCGGAGCTGCTCAACAACTGATCGACTACGTTGAGCGGCGGAATCGACGGTAGCCATTAGGCTACATGATAAGAGCAGATCCGCAGGCTGCAAGCTGAACAATTTACGCGCACCCCAGAAACAAAAAAATTTCCGTGGACAAAGCCTACCTTCTCAATCTCTCATTTTCATATGTCTACGCCTCTCGGAAAACTCACCACGCCATTTAGCCTAATCGTTGATGCCGTGCTCGTGGTCGGCTTTTTTCTTTTTATGTACTCGCTGGTGGCATCGCATGTCCCCAGCCATGATCCCAAAATGGTATTGCTTTGGGGTGGCCTAACATCCGCCTGCATGTCGGGTGTATTTTGGCTCGCGATTCAGATGTTCCGCGTAGTCCTCAAGGCCCAACTCGCGGCCAAGAAGAAATAAACCCAACACGATCAGGGTCCCTCACAACCAGCGCGTTGATTATCAACGCGCTTTTTTGTTTTTTCACCACTCCCTAAGCGATCAAGTTTTTTTCTGCAGCACCGCACATGATTAGGCCCCACCTTCAACACGTTGCCATCATAGGTGGCGGATTTAGCGGCACCCTCACAGCGGTGAACCTCGCTCGCCTGAGCACCGCGCCGCTAAGAATAAGCATTCTTAACTGCGCTTATCCTTCCGGGCGAGGCATCGCATACAGTACCCGTCGTCCCGAGCATTTGCTCAACGTCGCCGCTCGCAACATGTCGGCGCTCTCAGAATACCCTAACCACTTTGTGGATTGGCTGCTCACGCGCACCGAGTACGCCAACATACCCGAAGCTGAATTACGCGAGACTTTCATGCCGCGGCGCATTTACGGCGACTATCTGCGCAACCTCGCCTGGCACTATTCCGGCCCACAAAACTCACGCTCGAGGGTCGAAATAAAAAATATAGAAGGGGAAGTCATAGACCTAATACCCGATGCCCTAAGCGCCCGCCTGCTGCTCGCGGACGGGACCACGCTCTTGGCGGATCGTGTCGTCCTCGCCACGGGTAATGAACCTCCGGCGGATCTCAGCGGAGCCACAGCACTCGCCGAGCACCCCGCTTGGTGCGCAAACCCTTGGATCGACTGGGAAAAAAAACTCCCGGCACCTGGAGGGACCATCGTACTTCTCGGTACCGGTCTAACGACCGTTGATGCGATTCTCACCTTACTTGCGCTCGATTGGAGCGGACATATCCACGCGGTTTCCCGCCATGGACTTTTACCGCAGTCTCATTTCAAAGGCATCGACGTACCCGAGTTCCCTCCGTCCGAGATCGATCTGGCGAGTTTGAGGCTTACCGAGTTGGTAGAACTGATGGAGCACCATTGCGAATGTCTCCGCCGAAGAGGTGCCAATCCAGCCATCATCGTTGATAAACTTCGGCCCCACACCCAACGCATCTGGCAGTCATTTACGGATAAGGAGCGTCAGGAGTTCATCACTCGCTACTCCGCGCGTTGGAATGTCATTCGCCACCGCATAGCTCCTTCGATCCATCAAAACATCACAGCAGCAGTCGCTGAAGGCCGCGTCGCGATCACCGCCGCCAGCATTACCGGTCTGCACGCCACTGGCCCGAAAATCGTCGTCGAGCTAGAATCCTCCAACCGAACCCCTTCGAGCCTCACAGCTGATCTGGTGATCAATGGCACTGGTCCGCAGACTCGCTTTAGCGCCACTCGATCACCCTTATTACGCGCTTTGCTTAAACGGGGACTCGCTCAAGCCGATGCCTCGGACATGGGCCTCAAAATCGCCACTGATTTCACAGTTATTCAGAAAGACGGTCAACCCTCGCCTCACCTACTCGCGCTCGGTCCACTCCTCCGCGGCACGCTCTGGGAGACCATCGCCGTACCCGAACTCCGCGGGCAAGCGCTACGCGTCGCTCAGAGCTTATTGGCCGCGGCCCCCAGCTCTGCAGCAGACGAAGCTGCCGTGATCGAATACTGCATTTAATGCGAGGTCTCGCACTGCCGGACAGAGCTCAAACTCGGACCGGCGAGCCGCCCTGCACCTTAGCTTTTACCAAGGCGGAAACCGTTTTTGCGCTTTTCGACCCTTGACGAAGCGAAGATCGCAATTTCAAAAAGCACATAAAGCGGCAGTGCAAACATCGTCTGGACAAAGGGATCCGGTGTAGGCGTTACCACGGCCGCAATAATAAAAATGATCACAATCGCATGCCGACGATATTTCTTGAGAAACGCCGTCGTCATCAAGCCGAGCCAAACAAGCAGGACGATTACGAGCGGGAACTCAAACGAAGCACCCACCCCGAGTACAAACCACGTCAACAGACTGTAATAAGCTCCGGGTGTCCACCGCGTAGCGTAACCGAAAAATTGGTTTAACTCGAGCGATACACGCACGGTGCTGGGCATCAGGAAGAAAAACGCAAAACTAGCTCCGATAATAAAAAGGATCGTGGCCGAAACACACATCGGCAAAACACCCTTTAATTCTTTTTCCGTCAGCGCTGGAGCCACAAATTGGCCGATAAAAAACAGGAAGAACGGCATCGATAAAATGAGGCCTCCCATCAAGCACATCTGAATCACGACATTAAACCCCTCCATGATCGTCGTAGTACCGAGCTCCAACTTAAGATCTGGGTAGTCTGCAGTGACTGAATTTAGCGGCCAAAGCAGCAGGCCATTAAACTCTTTTAGGAAAATACCGATTAAGCATGCAAAAATCAAAAACGTCGCCGCGCACTTGATGAGCGTCCAACGCATCTCCTCAAGATGATCGAAAAAACCCATCGGTTTTTCACGTGGATCTGCCGCCGGATCGGGGTTAGGCTGTTCGTAGGGAGAATCTTCAGGTGCGCTCACAAGGATGAAAAGACGTGAAATATGCACCGTGGGAAACTTTTTCCAAAACAAAAGAGCGAACTCTTTTTCCAAGGCCGAATGCTGCCGCCGGTAACATAGTCAGAGGTAGGTTGACTATGACTGTGTCGGACGATTCCTAACCCAATCACACTGCGCTTCATGACCCAACAGTCCAAACCAAGCTCGTGCTATGCGCCGCTGAGGGAAGCAGCCGGGTGGTGCCAGTGGGCGATCCCTGTAGGCTTGCTGGCGGGCACTGCGAGTGCGCTGTTTTTATGGTCGCTGGATCACGCCACCCAAACCCGAGGTAACTACCCGTGGTTAATCTGGTTACTTCCAGTGTCGGGCTTTGGGGTGGGCTGGATCTATCACCGTATCGGCCAAAAAGCCGAAGGCGGGACAAACTTAATTATCGAACAAATTCACGCTCCCGGCGGTGGAGTACCGGCAAGGCTCACCCCCTTGGTACTTATAGGCACACTGATAACACATCTGTGTGGCGGGTCCGCCGGGCGCGAAGGCACTGCGGTTCAAATGGGCGGAAGTATGGCGAGCGTTTTGGGCCGCCAATTTAAAGTGCCTGCAGATACGCTCCGCGTCGTGCTCATGGCGGGCGTAGCAGCAGGTTTCGGCTCTGTTTTTGGCACACCAGTAGCCGGTGCAATCTTCGCACTGGAGGTGATTGCAAGTGAACACACAAGGTACCGGATGTTGTTACCACTGCTTGTGGCGAGTTGGGTTGGTCACCTAACCTGTGTGGCCTGGGGTATTCAGCATTCCGTCTATCATATCAGCACGAGCACGAGCACGAAGCTAAGCGATTTCATTGAACCGCTCTTAGTGATAAAGGTCATGATCGCCGCAGTTGTTTTTGGCGGCACGAGTCGGGTATTCACAGCGCTCAGTCATGGGTTAAATGACGCATTTAAGCGCTTCGTACCTTACACGCCTCTGCGTCCCATGATCGGAGGCATACTGGTGATCGCACTTTTTTGTTTTGTGGGCACGCGAGATTATCTTGGCCTAGGTGTGAGTTCAAACGAACCCTCGGCCGTCACCTTACATTCAGCCTTCCAAGCGGGCGGAGCCGGCCCTTGGAGTTGGGCCTGGAAATTGATTTTCACAGTTGTAACGGTCGCCAGCGGTTTTAAAGGCGGCGAAGTAACACCGCTTTTCTTTATCGGCGCCACACTCGGTCACACGTTAGCACTACTCCTCGGCGCGCCCCTTGATTTATTGGCAGGCTTGGGACTGATTTCCGTATTTGCAGGCGCAACCAAGACGCCCCTCGCCTGTACGTTTCTCGGAATAGAACTTTTTGGCGCGCACTACGCTTTGTATTTCGCGCTCGCTTGTTGGCTAGCGCAGCGTTGCAGCGGATCGGCAACCCTGTACACGCGCAAAGCCCGATAGTAAAACCAGCAGGGCCAGTGAGTTGGCTTAGCCTAAAGACAACTTGTAGTCGACTGCGTCTCGCAACGCTTCCCAACTAGCGTCGATGATATTGTCACTCACGCCCACCGTCCCCCAAACCGTGCGACCATCGCCGCTTTCGATAAGAACCCGGGTGCGCGAATTAGTACCCGCACCACTCTCAAGGATGCGCACCTTATAATCGCGCAATACCAATTCCCGCAGCTGGGGGTAGGTCTTTTCGAGCGCCAGACGGAGCGCTTTATCGAGCGCCCCAACTGGACCCGTACATTCGGCCACGGTATGCACGGATTCCCCGCCAACGCGGATTTTAACCGTAGCCTCCGCACAAAGATCGGCGCCGTGACGCTCGATGATCACTCGATAGGTCTCGACTTCAAAAAAACTTTTCCGCTGACCGAGCGCGGCACCGACCAAAAGACGAAACGAGGCATCGGCAGCCTCGTATTCATAGCCACGAAACTCGCGCTCTTTGAGTTGCTCGATCAAGGCCTTCATTTCGGGACGTTTTTCATCCAACTCGAGACCGAGTTCTTTGGCCTTGAGCGCGAGACTACTACGACCCGCCATATCTGAAACAAGTACACGGGTACGATTACCCACGAGCGCGGGGTCAATGTGCTCATAACTACGAGCGACTTTTTGCGCTGCATTGGCATGCAAACCACCTTTGTGCGCAAACGCCGACTGGCCGACAAAAGGCGCCTTGGGATCAGGCTGAAGATTCGCGAGTTCGTCGAAAAACAAAGAGAGATCGCGCAGTTGTGACAAGTTGGTCGCGCAACGAGCCGTGCAATCCATCTTTAAAAACAAATTTGCGAGGACCGTGGTGAGATTGGCATTTCCAACACGTTCGCCATAGCCATTAGCAGTGCCCTGAACGAGGCGCGCACCGGCGCTCACACCGGCTAAGCTGAGAGCGACACCCAATCCACTATCGTTATGGCAATGTACGCCGATATTTTCACCGCCAAATTCCCGCACGGCATGAGCGACGATGCCCTTGAAATCATCAACGAGCGTACCGCCGTTGGTATCACAGAGGGTAAGGTTGCTCGCGCCACCGCGCAAAGCGGCAGCTAAGGTTTTGATCGCGTACTCGGGATCAGCCTTGTTACCATCGAAGAAATGCTCGGCGTCGTAGACCACCTCGCGTCCCTGCGCGACTAGATAGCGCGTGGAATCCTCGATCATCGCCAGATTTTCTTCGAGCGTTGTACGTAAAATTTCAGTCACGTGGAGTGTCCAAGTTTTACCCACGATGGTCATCACTGGCATGCCACTATCGATTAACGTACGCAGTTGCGGATCTTCATCCGCCTTGGCACCGGCGCGACGCGTGGAACCAAAAGCTGCTAGGCGCGCGTGTTTAAGCTTTAGATGTTTAGCCTCAGCGAAAAACGTAATGTCGCGCGGATTAGAACCAGGAAAACCACCCTCAATGTAATCGACGCCGAATTGATCCAATCTTTCGGCGATCCGCAGCTTATCGGCCACAGAAAAGCTGATGCCTTCACCTTGCGTGCCATCACGCAACGTAGTATCGTAGATTTTAACCGCGGTGCTCATGCGAAAGAACAAAAGTTGCTGCTTCCCCCCACCGAGGCAAGGGAGCTTTTGACCTCATCTTTCTCGCGATCTAACTAGCGCAGCGCCTGGTTCCGAATAGATCAGCCTAAATGAAATAGCTGCAACATCGACCGACGAGCGTGTGGGAATCTACGAACTCGCCCTGGCCCGCCACTACGCAAGTACTACGGCCGAAAACCATCAGACCGCGTGTTGCTCGATAAAACTACGGATGGATACCACGTCGGTCTTCAGTAAATATTTCTTTACCGGCAGAGTCTTTAGCTTCTCTAAACTCGAGTCCTTGGGTTCGATACCGATGGCTGAATTAATCGTTTCAGGAAACTTTGCCGGGCTTGCCGTTGCTAGCACTACGCTTGGGCGATCCTTCGCCAAATCCGAAAAACCGCAGGCGGTGTGCGGATCAAGGATATAGCCAAAGCGCTCGTAAACCGAGCGAATGATCCCTGGAATCTGTGCATCCGTGCAGCGGGAAGCGCTCAGCGTGTCTCGATTGAAATTTTCAAATTGGTACCCGCCCGTAGTTTTGAACGTCTGCATGACATCGCGCACCTTGGCTGCATCGCCACCCACGCTCAGATATAAGAAACGCTCAAAGTTACTTGATACTTGAATGTCCATCGAGGGAGCCAGGCTTGGGGCAACAGCTGACACGCGGTAATCGCCCGAGGTGAAAAGACGGTAGAGAATATCATTCTGATTGGTCGCGACTTTGAAGCTGCGTAGCGGTACGCCCATTTTCTGAAGCAGCCACCCCGCAAGCACATTGCCGAAATTGCCCGTCGGCACCACGAACTCCGTTTCGGCACGCGTTGTCGCTGGCAGTCTTAAAAAGGCGTATAGATAATAAACCGACTGAGCCAGCACACGGGCGATGTTTACTGAATTCACCGCCGAGAGACGGTGTTGCTGGCGAAATTTTTGGTCGCCGAAAATTTCTTTTAATGACGTCTGTGCGTCGTCGAATGAGCCGTCGACAGCGAGTGCGAAGACATTCGCCGCGCCAGTACACGCCATTTGGCGCTCTTGGAGTGGCGATACGCGTCCGTCAGGATAGAGGATAAAAATTGCAGTGCCGGGCTTGCCGAGCAGGCCGTGGATCGCCGCCGCGCCCGTGTCGCCAGAAGTAGCGCCGAGAACGTTGATTGATTCGCTGCGCCGTGAGCACTGGTTACCGTAGAGATTACCGAGGAGTTGCAGTGCGAAATCTTTAAACGCCAGCGTCGGGCCGTGAAATAGCTCTAAAACGTGGAGGTTTTTTGAGAGCTCCTTGAGCGGGGCGATCGCCGGATCGGAAAATGTCGTATAAGATTTCGCAACCAATCCACGCAACGTCTCCGGCGGAATATCAGTAGCAATACGCCGCAGGAACTCGAAACAGAGCTCGCTGTAATCAAGCGTCTCAAAACGGCGAAGATCAGCCTCAGAAAACAGCGGAAGGGTCTCAGGCAAATACAATCCACCGTCTGGCGCCAAACCGATGGCGACGGCTTCGGAAAAACCGACAGGCTCGGTCAATCCACGGGTGGAAATGTAGCGCATGGGAAAAAGAGCACGGATCGTATTCGCCCGGAAAATGCCAGGTTAAGTCAGCGGGCTTTAGTAAACCCGCTTCGACTCATGCTTGATCGAGGTGAAACGCGGCATGCGCGACGCGAGCGGCTTCTTCGACGCGGTCGAGATCGATTACGACGGATATTTTTATCTCCGAGGTGCTGATGAGTTCGATGTTGATACCGGCTTCGGCGAGCGCCTGAAAGAGCGTCGCGGCGACACCACTATGTGTCTTCATGCCGACGCCAACGACCGAAAGCTTGGCAATATGTTCGTGGACAGCGACTTGACCGCCACCGATGGCGGCTAGCACGGGCTCGAGAGCTTTGACGGCTTTGCGTGAGTCGGTCTGTGGTACGGTGAAAGTGAGGTTGGCAACGCCATGGCGACCGACGTTTTGCACGATCATGTCGACGAGGACAGAGGCATCAGCAAGGGCGCGGAAGACCTTCGCGGCGGAGCCGGGCTTATCGACGATGTTACTAACGATGACCTTGGCCTGGTCTTTGTCGACGGCGACACCGCGCACGACGACTTTTTCCATGTAGGCGACTTCTTTTTTCACGATGGTTCCTGGATTGTGGTTAAAGGAGGAGCGGACTTCAAAAACAACGTCGTACTTCGCAGCGAATTCGACGGAGCGCGACTGCATGACTTTGGAGCCGGACGAGGCGAGTTCGAGCATCTCGTCGTAGCTGATCTCGGGGATTTTTTTGGCATTTTTTACCACACGGGGATCCGCGGTATAGACGCCATCAACATCGGTGTAGATCTCGCATTTATCGGCCTTCAGGGCGGCAGCGAGCGCAATGGCGGTGAGATCGGAGCCGCCGCGTCCGAGGGTCGTGATGCGGCCTTCGTCGTCAGCGCCTTGAAAGCCGGCGACGATGATAATACGGCCGGCTTTAAGATCTTTCTCCATGGGCTTCGGATTGATGCCTTGGATTTTCGCCTTGGTGTGAACCTTGTCGGTAAAAATACCGGCTTGAGCACCCGTATAGCTGACCGCATCGGCACCGATGCCTTGGAGGGCCATGGCGACAAGGGCGATGGTTTCTTGCTCGCCGATGGCTAGAAGTTGATCGAGTTCGCGTTCGCTGGGATCTGGGCAGACCGCTTTGGCGCGAGCGATGAGCTCGTTGGTCACACCGGCGCGGGCAGAGACGACGACGACGACCTCATTGCCTTCGTCGCGGGTGCCTTTAATGCGCTCTGCGACTTTTTTGATACGTTCGACGTCACCGACGGAGGTGCCGCCATATTTTTGGACGATACGGGCCATGGTCTGGTTAAAAAAATCAGTCGTTGAAATCGCCGATACGCAGCAGGACAGGTTGTTCGAGCACGCTACTGAGTCCGGCGAGGTGTTTGAGGGTGGCGCCGATGGCGCGCTCGTCGCTCTGGTGCGTAGTCAGAACGAGCGAAGCGGCGCCGATGCGTTCGGAGGGATTTTGGATCACACTGGCGATACTGACGTGATGTTTAGCCATCACGGAAGCGACACGGGCAAGAACGCCGGGTTGGTCTTTTACGGAGAGGCGAACGTAGTATCTGCTTCTGATGCGTTCAGGCGGAGCGAGACGGCAATCGGCGCACGGCGCAGGAGCATCATCGCCCATGTGGTGCGCGCCCTTACCGTGACGAAGCAACGCGACAGCATCAGCAATGTCGCTAATGACAGCGCTGGCGGTGGCGTCTTGGCCGGCGCCGCGACCAATGTAAAGCGTGGTGCCTACAACGTCGCCTGTGACGGAAATGGCGTTGAAGACGCCGCTGACGTTAGCGAGGACGTTACCATCGGGCAGAAGCGTGGGTTGCACCCGGACACTAATTTCATTAGTTGTGAAATCGCGGGTGATAACAGCGAGTAATTTGATGCCGTAACCGAGAGTGGCCGCAGTCTTGAAATCAGCGGGAGTGATGCGGCTGATGCCTTCGACAAGCATACAGTCGGGTTTGATCCACATGCCGTGGGCGAGCCAGGCAAGGACCGAGGCTTTGTGGGCGGTGTCCCAACCGTCAACGTCAAGGGATTCATCGGCTTCGGCGTAGCCAAGGCGTTTGGCATCGGAGAGGACATCGGCGTAAGGGGCGTCTCGTTCCTCCATCTGCGTGAGGATGTAATTACACGTCCCGTTCAGTATACCGTAAATGCGGGTAAAACGATTGGCGACGAGGCCTTCGCGTAGAGCTTTGATCAGCGGGATACCGCCGGCGACACTGGCTTCAAAAAAGAAATGCCCGCCGTGCTTGCGCGCCACCGCAAAGATCTCGGCGCCATGGGCGCAGATAAGCGCTTTGTTAGCCGACACAACGATTTTACCACGAGTGAGGGCGGCGAGCGTTACTTGGCGAGCAAGGCCGGTGCCGCCCATGAGTTCGCACACGATGTCGATCTTGGGATCGGTCGCGATGGACAGGGGATCATCTGTGAGCTTGGAGGCAGGGATTTTAACTGGACGCTTTTTCTTAAGATCGCGGGCAGAGGCGCGAGCGAGCACGAGCTTGGCGCCAAGACGAGTCTCAATCAGAGCACGAGAGCGCTCGAGGTGTTTCCAGACACCTTGGCCCACGGTGCCAAAGCCACAGATACCGATTGTGATAGTCAGGGGCGAGCTCATGGGTTAACGGCAGGTTTTTTTACAAAACGATTTTCCGTGCCATTAATAAGACGCGTGATGTTGGCTCGGTGCCGCACGATTACAAAGAGCGAGGCGAGACTGGAAAAAACAAGGAGCGGTTTAGGCTGGCCTTGAATAAATACCGTAATCGGTAGCGCTACCGCTGATAGGATAGAAGCGAGCGAGACGTAGCGGCTAGCGTAGAAGGTCACGACCCAAACCGCGGCGGCAACGAGCGCACCTAATGGCATGAGAACGAGGCAACCGCCTGCGGCCGTGGCGACGCCTTTACCCCCGCGAAAACCCGTAAAGCAGGAAAAGCTATGACCGAGCATCGCGCCCACTAAACCGGCCATACCCATATTAACCCAATCGGCGCCAGCGTAAGTACCTTTCAGCAGCGAAAACGGAACCGAGAAATCCGTAGTAAACTTACTGCTTGAGCCGAAGGCCCACGCCGCAGCCAGCGCGCCTTTGGCCGCATCAAGAGCGAAGACGAGATTGCCTGGGCCAGGACCGAGCACGCGGCGCACGTTGGTAGCGCCGGGATTTTTACTGCCGACTTCAAATATGTTCACTCCCTTGGCGCGCGCGACCAGGTACCCGAAGGGCAACGCCCCTAATAGGTAGCCGACGAGAGCGGTAAAAATAAGGGCGGTAAACACAGGAGGAGGCGTTAGTAGCGCGGGGGGCTAGACGGGATTAAAGTTGGACGAATTTCGCGAGCTTGATCGCGGGATGGGCCTTCAATTCGGCACGGGCGGCGGCGCTGGGTTCGCTGTCGAGGTTGATCACCATGAGCGCGGTCTCGCCGGCCTGTTGGCGGCTAAGGGACATATTAGCGATGTTGACCTTATCTTTGCCTAGGAGTGTTCCGACGTAGCCGATCATGCCGGGCGCGTCTTGATTTTCAATAATGAGAAGTTTGCCAGTGGCGATGACTTCGACGTCGCGACCATTGACGGCAACAATGCGCGGGCTGTTAGCCTTGGTGACCAAGGTACCAGCGGCGCTACGCGCGGACCCATCGGCAGCGACAGCTTCAACGAGGATCAACTCCGTGTAATCGGAGTCGTCGGAAGATTTGATAATCTCACTGCGCAATCCGAGGCGCTCAAGCATGATCGGGGCATTGACGACGTTGACACCCTCGCCGCTGATGCGCGTGAGGTAGCCGCGCTGGATAGAACGCGTGATGGCATTGGCGTCTAGGTCGACGATTTTGCCGAAATAGGTAATGCGCAATTTGGCGACGGCAGCCGGAGCGAGTTGTTGGACAAGGGTACCGAGTTTGGCACCTAAATCGAGGTAAGGGCCGAGGATTTTGGCGGTGGCGGCGTCAACGGAAGGTAGATTCACCGCGTTGCGCACGGCGCCGTTGAGCAGGACATCAGCAATCTGCTCTGCGACTTCGACTCCGACTGCGTCCTGAGCTTCGGCGGTCGAGGCACCGAGGTGAGGTGTAAGCGTGACGTTGGGCAAGGTGCGTAGCTCGCTGTCTTTGGCGAGGGGCTCTTCTTCAAAGACGTCGAGACCGGCTGCGGCGACTTGGCCTGATTTGAGGGCGGCAATTAGCGCGCTTTCTTTAATAATGCCACCGCGAGCGCAGTTGAAAATACGCAGGCCTTTTTTGGCCTTAGCGAACGCCGCTTCGTCGATCATGTAATGAGTATCTTCCGTCAGCGGCATGTGGACGGTGATATAGTCGGATTGGGCAAGGAGCTCATCGAGCGATACGCCCTCGATCTGCATGGCCTTGGCACGGCTGGGGGCGAGGTACGGGTCGTAAGCGAGTACGCGCATGCCAAAGGCTTGGGCGCGCTTGGCGACTTCGCCACCGATGCGGCCAAGGCCGACGATACCGAGCGTCTTTTTAAAGAGCTCAATGCCAGAGAAACTTTTTCGATCCCATTGCCCAGCTTTCATTGAGGCAGCCGCTTGGGGTACAGGCCGCGCGCCGCAGAGGATATGGGTAAAGGTGAGCTCTGCGGTCGCCACGGTGTTGCCCGAGGGCGTGTTCATGACGATGACGCCGCGTTCGGTGGCCGCATCGACATCAACGTTATCCACGCCGACGCCAGCGCGGCCCACGACCTTGAGCAAGGGGGCCGCGGCGAACACGGCGGCAGTGATTTTAGTTTCCGAGCGCACGGCGATGGCGTGCACATCTTTCACTAGCTCTAGGATTTTTTCCGGCGAGGAGCCGTAAGCCTCGATGACTTCAAGGCCTGGCTGCGTACGCAGAAAGGCGACTCCCTTAGGTGAGATCTTATCGGCAACGAGGACTTTCATATGGACAGAGGTCCCACGAGGGAAATCCCCCTGCCTCAGCCAAGCAAGGAAAAGGTTACTAATATGATGGAAGTTACAGGCGTGACCGATGCACGTATCTGACCCATAAATTCACCTCGAATCTCTTTGGATAATCCTACGTCTTTAAGAATTCACCCCAAACAGACTCAGATTTTAGACTTTTATCCCTTTAAATTCCCATGCTGTCCCAGATTTTTTTACCCCCATATTACCTCCGGCTGCTCGGAGCTGTTAGCGTTGCCGTCACGTTAAGTCTGAGCGGCTGCGCAGATAAAGCGGCCGGCCGAGGCGGCCGGGGAGCTGGTAGCGCCGCGCCCGTGATCGCGGGCAAGGTCGAACGTAAGGTTGTCCCCCTC
>Ga0114958_10001393_pt1 | contig 19140 bp, 17 predicted proteins | sample C_130208_EF_Meta_FD_89577 | JGI IMG/M metagenome (GOLD analysis project Ga0114958, IMG submission 89577) | Freshwater microbial communities from Lake Croche, Canada to study carbon cycling - C_130208_EF_MetaG | ecosystem: Environmental > Aquatic > Freshwater > Lake | place: Lake Croche, Canada...
CTACAGGATTTCCCGTTAAATTAGTGATGGCCGATTGATTTCCACCACCCCTGGAAGGACAAATGATCGCGTCAAATTGAGACACCACGGCATTCACTTTTTGCATTAATAAGTATCGGTGTCTTTGTGCATTGATATATTCCACGGCGGGTACAAACCGGGAAGTCCTAAACTGATTTGGCCAGTCCGATTTTGTTTGTCGGGTTAATAAATCATCCACATTATTTCGAGTCATTTCATCAAACTGAGCTCCACATTCAGCACCTATCACTACATCCATGATGTTAAAAGGATAAGCCGCTGAATCTGGAAAATCGACAGGGATGAGTTGGACCCCTTGCTTTTTAAGCAATGAAATAACCTTCCATTCATTTCTAGTTGTATCCTTAATTTGATCAAAATAGTTTTTGGCATAGCCAATCTTCATCCCTTTTAAGGAACGGTTGGCATCGTAATTAAAGGGCCGATTAACCGCAGCTAAATCTTGGCCATCGGTTCCATGAATAAAACTAAACACAATGGCTGCATCATTTGCTGAACGACAAATAGGCCCGATTTTATCTAAACTATAACTTAAAGCCATAGCACCTGAGCGACTAACGCTCCCAAAAGTAGGCCTCAACCCCGTTGCCCCACAGGTGGTAGAAGGGGAAACAATACTACCCCAAGTTTCAGTGCCAATCGCAAATGGCACTAAACCGGCCACCGTAGCTGACGCGGATCCTGCTGAAGAACCTGATGAACCATATTTTAAATTCCATGGATTTTTCGTTCTTCCCCCATACCAATAATCACCCATCGCCAAAGCTCCCAATGAAAATTTGGCTACCAAAACAGCTCCCGCATCTCGAAGTTTTTGGTATACGTACGCATCCTCTTCAATCCGCTGATCTTTATAGGGAGCGGCCCCCCAAGTAGTTTTGGTTCCTTTAATGGCAAACAAATCTTTTAACCCATAAGGGATTCCATGAAGTAGGCCTCGGTATTTACCAGCTGCAATTTCTCGGTCAGCCTGCTTTGCTTGCTTGAACGCGATCTCTTCCTGCAAACTAACCACACATTGCAATGTATCTCCATATTTCTTAATGCGGCTGATAAAAAAACGCGTTAAATCAAGCGATGAAATTTGCTTGGATTTGATCAGATAGGCCAATTGGTCAATCGAATAGAAAGCCAAATCCGATTTTTTCGAAGGCAATTTAGCCTTTGATGTAGGCCAAACAATAGGCCTTTGCTTTTGATCGAATTTCATTCCTGGCAGAGCAGGATTTTGCCAAAGACTTAAAGGAACATTATTATTTAAGCTTAGTTTGTGCATAGCCTTGTAGTTAGCCAAATTATCAAGGACATCCGAATAGAGCGTATCTAACTCTTTGCTTGTAAATTCAAGGTCAAAAATACGCGCAGAACCTTGAAGATCTGATTTTGTTTGAGCTAGGGCAGGAAGGCAACAAAGCATCAAAAACAAGATTTTTTTCATGTTAAAAAAAGTAGTTTGTTGGATGAAATACAAAAAATCAAGGAAGGTTTTCACCTTCCTTGACGATTAAATAACAATAAGAACGTGCATTAGATCGTACAACTCATATCGACGCCACAGCATTGAGGTGATTTGATTTTACCCTCACATGAGCGGCAGATTGAAATTTGAACTTGATTTCCATCAGATAAAGTCAACATATCGTTTTCTAAAGGTTGATCACATTTTGCACAAGAAGCATTGACTGCCATTCCACAAGATTTACATTCGTACGTAGCCATAGTATATTTTTTAAAAATGATTGACATTAAAAGGCCTGATTAAATCAGGCAAAACTAATTCTTTAAAATTAGCAAATAATTTATTCAAAAAATATTCCTCATTTTAAATATCAGATAAATTTTTAAAATTCTTAATTGTTTCTGGATTTTAATACTTTTGATGATTCAATATATCATCAAAAATGAGACCCCACATGAAGTTTAAAGCAAGCATCTTGCTCTTATTGATGGCTCAATTTGCCTTAGCCCAAACAAAATTAGTTTTATTGGGAACTGGGACACCCTTTGCCAATCCCGATCGGTCAGGCCCTGCCTTAGCCATTGTGGTCAATGGACAAAGTTATGTAGTAGACGCGGGTCCCGGGGTGGTCAGGCGTGCGAGTTCAGCATTTGGAAAAGGAGTGAATGGATTGGAGGCGAACCAATTAAAACGCCTTTTTATCACACATTTACATTCAGATCATACGGCTGGCTTGACGGATTTCATCTTGACTCCAGCTGTTTTAGATCGCAATGCACCCTTAGAAATCTATGGACCCAAAGGAATAAGGTCCATGGTCAATCATTTCATGAAAGCATTTAAGGAAGATATGGACATCCGGATTCATGGATTGGAATTTGGCAATGCCAATGGTTACAAGGTCAACATACATGAAATAAAACCCGGGGTCATTTTTCAAGATTCCTTAATCAAAATCATCGCTTTCAAGGTAAATCATGGGGCTTGGAAAAATGCATATGGATATAGATTTGAAACGGCGGATAAGGTCATAGTAGTCTCAGGTGATTGTACCTATAGTGAGTCTTTGATTGAAAATGCCAAAGATTGTGACATTTTAGTGCATGAGGTTTTCTCTATGACAGGTTTAGAAAAAAGAGAACAGCGTTGGAAAAATTACCACAGTACTTTCCATACGTCCCCGGCCCAATTGGCAAAAATAGCCAATATGGTCAGACCCAAATTAGTAGTGCTAACGCATCAATTATTTTTCGGAACTAGCCCAGAGAATTTATTAAAAGAGGTGCAAGAAAATTACAAAGGAGTTGTAGTCAATGGAAATGATTTAGATGTTTTTTAAACATGAAGATTTTGCATATTTCGGGATAATGAAATATGGTGCCAACTAATTTTTATAATTGGCACCTATATTTATAAAATTATTTAACGGGAGCCGCAAAACCAATTTTCGCCAAATCATCAAAAAGCTTTTGAACTTTTGAAATCCCATTCACATCGTTTAGGTCATAATACCTATACACTTCCATATCTGTTTTATGAATGCTATTTTCTTGAATGGCTCCTTGCGATTTATATTCTGAAATCACCCAATCGGCCACGATTTTATAACTAACCTTATCGTTTTCCTTAAAACGAAAGGCACGATTCAAGGTGAAAGTTGGCGCATCTGCTTTAATTTTAGTCTCAGGATACCCCTCTAACACGCTAAATTCCATTGGCTTGCTGGTGGCATTCATAGGAGAACCGGCAATGACTATGGGTTTATGAGGACCCTTAAACCTTTGAACTGCTCTCAAAGCCATTAAAACAGACGTTTTATGGTGTCCATGCTGACCTGCATGCGGAAGCATCGTGATAACGAAATCATAGTCACGGTCGGCCAATAAGCGATCCATTCTTCTTTCGACATAAGGGATATCCCAGTTTTTACCCGAGATATAGGGTTTAGGATCTGTGGTATACCAATCGTCCGGCTGCTCCATAAAATAGATATTGCGAACCCCCATGATTTTACCGGCATTCAAAATCTCTTGCTTTCTCAGCATCGGTAAATGTGTGCGGGCTACGATGGAGTCTGTAAGGTTTAAGTTGTAGTATAGGGCGCCCAATTGTGAATCGGCAAAGCCTCCACCTCCATCGGTCATTACCGCCATGTCTACAATCCCTTTCATTTCATGGGTAATCTTAAACATGGTCACTGAAAAACCAGTTTCATCGTCGGGATGAGCTGTGACTACTAACACTTTAGGTCCTTGAGCTAGCAAGTTAGCACCAACTAAAAAAATGAAGAGCGTAAGAAAAAAATAGGTATGTTTCATATTTATTGGGATTAAACAGAGAATATAATTTTAACTAATAAAAACGACAAGCCAAATGAATATTCAAAATAGGTTTTAATAAAAATTTACAATTTCGAAAACTCCTTTAACAGCAAATCCGTGATCATTTTATAGCCTTTGTCCGATGGATGCAAACCATCATAGGTCACATTCGATGCCTCCACAGGATACGGATATTCATCCGTTTCAGGGTTAAAAGGTACATCAATAAAATCAGGATATGTAAAGTTTTTGTACTCGCTAGTTAATGGATCTTTTAAACGCTTAAATTTGACCAAATTCGCGTGGTCCATCTTTTTTGCATGGTATAAATCGATCACAGGCATATGTTCAAATCGAGCTATATCCACAACCGCATTCGCAAAAGTTTCTAAACTTTGTCCCTTCTTATCTCGGTATGAACCATAGGCATTGTTTTTAAAATTATTGATATAAACAAAGTCCACTCGTTGCATCGGCGTGATAAAAATGATTTTGGCGTTCGCATTTAAAGACTTTAGTTTATTAACTATGATCCTAAATGAGCCATGTACTGTCCCATTTCCCGTGTTATTTTCATAATCAGAAAACTCGCCTAAGGGCTTCGATCCCCACCAATCATTTGTTCCTAAAAAGATGGAATATACATCCGCCTTCTGAATGCCTAAGTTTTCAATTTCAGTGGCTATTTTAATGGCAGTCCAACCGTTATGCCCTTGATTGACAAAACTAACATGAGGCAATTTTTCAACCACCCTGGTCATATAACCTTTCGTAATTCGGTCACCTGTCTCATTTTGATGGTCATTTAAATAGGTGATGGAATCTCCGATGGCAACCCAAGTAATATTTGGGGGTACAAATGAAAATTGGACTAATACGAGACAAAAAAGTAGAATAAGTTTTTTCATAGTGGGTTCTCAAAAGCAATACAGTCAAAAAAAATAAAAAAAATCGGGCTCCTATGAAGCCCGATGAATTATAATGAAGCTTTTACCACCGCAAAACTCTGCTCCATATCGGCTTTTATATCATCGATATGTTCGATGCCCACAGATAAGCGCAAAGAAGCTGGCTTTACTCCGGCTGCCATTTGCTCTTCATCGCTTAATTGCTGATGCGTCGTAGCCGAAGGCTGAATGATTAATGTTTTAGTATCCCCAACATTGGCTAAGTGGCTAATCATTTGTAATGAATCCACAAATTTAGTGGCCGCCTCTTTTCCACCTTTTATTTCAAAAGATAAAACGGCACCAAATCCACGTTTTAAATACTTTTTAGCTGTTTCATGATTTGGGCTACTTGCTAAACCAGGATAAATTACTTTGGAAACTTGAGGATGTTTTTCTAGCCATTCTGCAATTGCTAAGGCATTTTCAGTATGACGTTGCACGCGAAGTGACAAAGTTTCAATCCCTTGTAACAACAAGAATGAGTTGAACGGGGACTGAGAAGAACCAAAATCACGAAGGCCTTCCACACGTGCACGGATGATGAATTGGATATTGCCAAATGGACCGCCAATTCCAAAAACGGAATTAAAGACTAATCCGTGATACCCTTCTGAAGGCTCCGTGAATTGAGTAAATTTACCATTACCCCAGTTGTAATTTCCTCCGTCTACGATCACCCCACCAATGCTAGTTCCGTGCCCTCCAATCCATTTGGTTGCTGATTCAACTACGACATTAGCCCCGTGTTCTAAGGGTCTAAATAAATATCCTCCAGCACCAAACGTATTATCTACGATTAAAGGCAAATCATGCTTCTTCGCAACAGCTGAAATTTTGTCAAAATCAGGTACATTGAAACTTGGATTACCGATTGTTTCTGTATAGATGGCTTTGGTATTTTCATCAATTAAAGATACCATGCTCGCCGCATCATCTCCCTCAGCAAATCGAACTTCGATTCCCAAACGCTTAAAAGCTACTTTAAATTGATTGTAGGTTCCTCCATATAAAAACGATGAACTCACGAAATTATCTCCAGCTTGTAAAATATTATTTAATGCAATGAATTGAGCCGCTTGCCCTGAAGAAACCGCTAAAGCCGCAACTCCACCTTCTAAGGCTGCCATACGCTTCTCGAAAACATCGGAAGTCGGATTCATAATCCGGGTATAAATATTTCCAAATTCCTTTAATGCAAATAAATTAGCCCCATGTTCCGAGTTATTAAACACATAGGAAGTGGTTTGGTAAATAGGAACTGCTCTTGCACCGGTCGTTGGGTCTACTTCTTGGCCCGCATGAATCTGTAAGGTTTCAAATTTTTGATTTTGTAATGACATGGCTTCTTTATGATTAAAATTATTTTATTTCTAATTTTTAAATTTATAAAAAATCTAGGCAAAATGAATTTTTCAAACCAAATTTAACTGTGTTTTTGATTACACATACATGAACTTTTCAAAAAAGATGCGGAGGCAGGCCAACAAAAATTCGAAGCAACAACACAAGGTGAAGATTTGGCTTTTGATCGGATGCTTCGTTTTAAATTCGTTTGCATCGCTTTCACAAAAAATTACGGTAGATCTACAAAAAGAATTTCAAACGATGCACAGCTTTGGCGCGTCAGATTGTTGGTCCATGGCGATGGTCGGAAAATACTTTCCTCTAGAGAAAAAAAACAAAATTGCGGAATGGCTTTTTAGCCTGGAGCAAGATGCACAAGGAAACCCGAAAGGAATCGGTCTTTCCTTATGGCGATTCAATATAGGGGCAGGAAGTACCGAACAAGGTGTTGAGAGTAAAATCAATAATGAATGGCGGCGAGCAGAAAGCTTTTATTCGGAAGGTGTTTGGGATTGGAAAAAACAGGAAGGCCAACAATTTTTTCTTCAAGCCGCAAAAAAATACGGAGTACCCTATACGTTAGGGTTTCTAAATTCTTCCCCTGTCCAGATGACCAAAAATGGGTTGGCGATTGGTTCAGGTAAACTAGGCGAATGGAATTTCAATCCAGATAAACTAAATGAGTGGACTGATTTTCTACGTAAGGTTTCAGCACATTTTAAATTCAACTACCTAAGCCCATTCAATGAACCCCAATGGGACTGGGGTCCAGGCAAAAATGGCAAGGCTTCGCAGGAAGGAACCCCGATCAACAACACAGACATGGCATGGGCTGTTAGAAAATTAGCGGGACAATTTGAAAATAAAGGCATTAGGACAAGTATTGTCATTCCAGAAGCGGGTCAGATTGATTATTTGTATCAAAAAAATTCGAATCGGAAAAATGTCCAACAAGACAATCAAATTGAAACTTTTTTCAGTCCTTCAAGTCCACACTATTTAGGGGATTTGAAATCTGTAGAAAAATTAGTCTGTGGCCATAGTTATTTTACGACTTCCCCAGAATCCTTATTAGTCAAAAAACGTGTTGACTTACATAAAGAAGCCGAACAATATAAGGTTGGGTTCTGGCAATCAGAATATTGCATTTTAGGTGAAAATGCAGGCGAGATCAAAGGTGGAGGGGTAGATTTAGGCATGAAAACAGCCCTTTATGTGGCTAATGTAATCCATACAGATTTGGTCAATGCCCATGCCTCTTCATGGAGTTGGTGGCTTTCCGTGAGTGCCAACGACTTCAAAGATGGATTGATTTATATCTTTAATCAGGATCAAAAAGGAGAAAAGGAAGCCAATAAATACGACGCGGATTTATTTGATTCCAAATTGCTTTGGACTTTAGGAAATTACTCCAGGTTCATTAGGCCCAACATGAAACGCATAGAGGTAAAAATAGATCAGGAACAGTGTAAGATTTCGGGGTTTAGGGATAAAAATAAAATAGTGCTCGTTGTCATAAATCAAGGAGAGTCTTTTCTTACGCAACTAAGTGAGGCGAGAAAAAACAGACAAATATCGGCATATGTTACCTCAGAAGGAAAGAATCTAGCTTACCAACCAATGAATCCAGGCCAAATTCAGATTCCTAGGCAATCGATAGTCACTCTAGTATATGACATTAAATAAACATTTTAAGTATAAATTGGCGTAATTTAACTTTTGACATAAACCTATCTTATGAAACACATGTTACTTTTTTATCTTTTCGTCTGCAACTCAATTTTAGGTCAGATATTACCGTTAGAATCAAAAGTATATTCCATCAGCGAAAAGCAAAATAAGACAAAATTCGGTTTTAAATCTGAGATTTTTAAAGGGGAAGGAGACGCCTTGAAATTACAAGAGATGAATTTAATTCGAATTAAGGAAAAAAAGAAATATACCGTACCTGCATCGAATGACCGAGAACACTTTTTCATTTTAAGAAAAGGAAATTTAAAGATTAGCTTAGGAGATAAAGTTCAGGTTTTAGAAGCCGGAAGCATGGTCACCGTGATGCCCAAAGACCTAATTGTTTTCGAAAATACCGAGGACAGCAAGGCTGAACTTTATGAGATGAGTTATTTGTCAAAATCACCTATGAATGAAGAGAGAGGCATAAAAGCAGGTGGATCTTTTGTCGTTCCTTGGGGCAGTGCCGTTTTTAAACCAACGGCCAAAGGCGGTGGCAGACAGTTTTTTGACCGAGCTACCGTAATGTTGAACCGCTTTGATATTCATGTGACGACGCTGAATGTGGGCCAACAAAGTCACGATCCGCATACGCATGTTAATGAGGAGATCATCTTGATGATGGAAGGAAATGCAGAGGAAAGGATTGGAGATAAAAAAGAATCAGCTAAGCCGGGAGATGTCATTCGGTTGGGCTCTAAGGTATTACATAACATTACAAACGTAGGCAATACACCTTGCCAATACTATGCCATTCAGTGGAATTAAAAAACAGCATATGAAATTACACACCTACTACTTTGCATTAGCATTATTGACAATTCCCATACTTTCGTTGGGCCAAATCAAGCCTAAAAAGACCAATGTTTTACTGATCGTCGTCGATGACTTGAACACGAGTTTAGGTTGCTATGGAAATAAACAAGTGAATACGCCCAACATAGACCGATTAGCCGCCATGGGAGTTAGATTCGACCGGGCTTATTGCCAATACCCTTTATGCAATCCAAGCAGAGTTTCTTTTTTGAGTGGAAAAAGGCCTGAAAATACAGGCGTTTATGTCCTAAATGTACCTGCAAGAAAAGCATTGCCTGATGCGGTTTTATTGCCCCAGTATTTCAAAAATCAAGGTTATTATACGGCTGGGGCCGGAAAAGTATTTCATAATGCTAAAATGAGCGATGATTTATCTTGGAATTATTACACGGATGAAGCTAGTACTGATATTGAAGAAAAAGCGGCGATTGACACCCGTTATGGAGCAGGAGATGGAAGACCCAAATCTTATGTGCTGACCACTGACGGGAGTAAAACTAGAGATGGATTAAATACTAAAACCATCAAAGATTTGTTGGCCGCCAAAAAAGACCAACCCTTCTTTTTAGCTGCTGGATTTCATAAACCACATTTACCTTGGACCGCACCCAAGAAATATTTTGATTTATATCCGGTTGATAAAATCCAGATTCGCGAAGATCCTAAAATGGTCAATATACCAGCTGTAGCGATGCAGACGGAATTGTCGGGATTTGCCCAACCGGATTCTAGGGCGGCTGCCATTCAAGGATATTATGCGTGCATATCCTTCACGGATGCACATGTGGGAGAGCTCTTGGAGGTATTAGATCGGGAAAAATTATGGGAAAATACGGTCGTCGTATTAGTGGGTGACAACGGATTTCATTTAGGTGATCATGAAGGTTTATGGGCCAAATTAAGTGCCTTTGATGCTTCTACAAGAGTTCCTTTTATCATCGCTGGTGCAGGAATTCCGAGAGGTAAAGTACTAGACCAACCGGTTGAATTATTGGATTTATATCCCACGCTGCTTTCTTTAACGGGTGAAAAAGATCATTCAAAATTGGACGGTAAATCATTAGTTCCTTATATGCAGGGAAAAAATAATTCAGGGATATATGCCAAAAGTCTGGTATTTCATTATGACCCCAAAACGAAAACAGATGTCATGGGACAAACACTCATTCATAAGGATTGGAGGTATACTGAATGGGGCAAAGGAGAAAAGGGAGCAGAACTTTACCTTAGAAAAAATGATCCTTATGAATTCGTGAATCAGATACAGGAAAAGTCCTTTTTGAATTTAAAAACGGAAGCTCAAAAAACGATTCAATCAGGACCCATACCAAAACCCGGTGAAAGCAATAGGCCGAGGGCATTGTTGGAACCCGGAATGGTTTCAAATTAAATTTTTCATTTTTTTGAAAAAAATGTATACTATTAATTTACAAATTCTACACCTTATGAAACATTTCGCATTATTCTTAGCATCTCTTTTTGCTTTTGCTTCTTGTACTAAAACGCCAGAAACAGTCTCGAATTATTTTAACTATCCAGATTCTTTGGAGGCTGCAGGAGTTAAATTAATCCCCATCAAAACACCTAAAGGCACATTCAATGTTTGGACCAAACGTTTTGGTAATAATCCAAAAATCAAGATCTTGCTTCTGCACGGCGGGCCTGCCATGACACATGAATATACGGAATGTTTTGAGACGTTTTTCCAAAGAGAAGGATTTGAATTTTATGAATATGACCAACTAGGTTCCTATTACAGTGATCAACCCAATGATACGACGCTTTGGAAAACCGAGCGTTTTGTTGAAGAAGTGGAACAAGTACGAAAAGCCATAGGTGCAGATCAGTCCAATTTTTACATCCTAGGAAATTCATGGGGAGGAATCCTAGGCATGGAATATGCGCTGAAATATCAAAAAAACATGAAAGCGCTGCTCGTGTCCAACATGGTCGCGAGTGCTCCAGAATACGGTAAATATGCCCAAGAAGTTTTGGCTAAACAAATGGATCCCAAAATACTGGCTGAAATTAGAGCCATCGAATCGAAAAAAGATTTCGCTAATCCAAGGTACATGGAGCTGTTGATTCCCAATTTTTACCACGAACATATTTGTCGGCTTACCAACTGGCCAGATGCCTTAAATAGATCATTTAAGCATGCCAACAATGCCATTTATACGCAAATGCAGGGACCTAGTGAGTTTGGAATTAGTGGCCTACTTGCTAATTGGGATATCAAAAATCGACTGAAGGAAATCGCTATTCCTACCTTGATGATCGGTGCAAAATATGACACCATGGATCCTAAAGCCATGGAAGAACAAAGTAAAATGGTCCAACATGGGGAATACTTGTACTGTCCGAATGGAAGTCACTTAGCCATGTGGGATGATCAAAAAAACTATATGAACGGGGTCACTTCGTTTATTAAAAAAGTAGATCAGGTTCAGTGAGAATAAAAAATTAAACAAAGATAATAATTCGTAATTGAGATAATTTTGTATTAACATTGTAATTACAAAATAAAAAACTCATGCAAGTTTCAGTCATTCCTATCGGCAATTCAAAAGGCATACGTCTGAGTAAAACTATTTTAGAAAAATACAACATCAACGATTCAGTCGAACTTTTGCTAGAAAAAGAATGCATCATCATTAAACCGATAATCGAACCCCGAAAAAATTGGGAAAAAGCGTTTGAAAAGATGCATGAATCAGGTGATGATCAAGCGCTGATCACAGATGTTTTTGAAGATGAAACATTGGAGGAATGGACTTAAAACAATATCAATTCGTTTTGATCAATCTCGATCCAACTCAAGGTAGTGAAATGAAAAAAACTAGACCTTGTGTAATCATTTCGCCAAACGAGATGAATAAATACCTGCAAACCATAGTAATCGCTCCGTTAACCACGCAATCAAAAAATTATCCCACCCGAATAAAAACAAATCTTGAAAATACAATAGGCTGGATAGCTATCGATCAAATCAGAACAATTCATCGCAACCGAATTATTAAAATTTTAGGTTCGTTAAGCGCTGTAGAAATTCAAAAAACAAAAGCGACGATTAGAGAAGTGTTTGTGGATTAGTTAACAGCATGTCAACTAAAATCCACGGTCAATAAATCCTTATAGAGCAAAGTTTTGAATGATCGTAAATTGCCATATTGGATATTGGAACTGCAATTAGCAGTTTGCCCCGAATCAATCCCATAACTATTTCCATGGTTAGCGCACTTAAATTTATTGCTTTGAAAAGACCATTGATTTTTACTTCCTAAATGTGGACAGCAATTATCAAAAGCTAACAAACTTGTGTCGCTCTGCCTTAGCAGCAACACTCCATTGTCAAGATCATTGACAAAATTCACGGCTGTCAGCAGTTTCGAATACGTGCTATGCTTCAGGTTGAAATACACCTTGTTTTGAACCAACAAAAATCCAGCTCCACCAATCGTCTTCATTCGATCCAAATAATCTTTTTCCTCCTGGGGAACAATCACCACTGACTCTTCTTTTGTGTTATAACACGATTCCGAAATAGCTGCCCCGACGATGGAAAGCACCAAAGCGGGACAGGTCTTTTTAGCAAATTCCCTTCTTTTCATGGATTAAATACCTGACCTTTTAATCAGTTATAACTCTTTTTTAAATTAAATATTTTATATTTGAATACTGATAGTTCTGATGCAAAATACAAAAAAAGTAGATTTATTAGCTCAATTTAACAAAGAAAACGTCGATTTCTCAAAAATCGAACAGGCTCGGGCATCGAGAACCGTTGTCAATTCTGGACTAGAACCATATACAGGGACTTGGGGAACACCTCAAAAAAAACATCTGTTAAATCGTGTTTTAACAGGTTATGCAAACAGGCATTTACAGGACATCAACAACCTTACTTTACAAAAATCCTTAGACTTGATTTTTACGCCTGAAAAACAACCGAGCGTTCCGGTCAATGACTATGATTATGAAATCACGAAGGAGGAAACTGAGAAACAAGGGCACGTATATATAGAACCGGGGAAAGAATATGTCTTTGCTCCTGAACCAAATGGATCACCTGGACCCAGACATAGTTCGCATGATGCATGGCTTTTTAAAAACATGGTCCAGCAAAGTACTTCGGTTCACTGGCGCATGGTTTTCTTCCTTCATAACCTTTTGGTTGCCGCAGAAGGTAGCGTAAAAATGTTGTATCAATACTACATGACTCTATTTAACTCCTCCTTTGAGTCTTATAAATCCACGATTTATAAAATAACCTTGGAACCGTTAATGCTAGATTATTTAAACCTACAAAGCAGTCAAAAAAACAAACCCGATGAAAATTATGCACGGGAACTTCAGGAATTATTTACAATTGGGAAAGGAGCTAATTCAAAATATACCGAAGACGATGTCAGTACAATGGCGCGTGTTTTAGTGGGCTGGCAATTTAATTGGGATAGTAAAAACAAATTGACGGGTCCTATCACCAACATGTTTAATGATTGGAATCACGATTCAGATGATAAACAATTCTCAGCTTTTTATGGCAATCGCGTAATTAAAGGCCGAAAAGGTCAGGATGGGAAAAAAGAATTGGATGAGGCGATTGACATGATTTTTAGTACAAATGAATGTGCTTTATACTTGTCTAGAAGACTATACCAGTTTTTCTGTTACCCAATCATTGATGATAACGTGGAAAAAAATGTCATTGCACCCATGGCAGATCTATTGCGTAAAAACAATTATGAACTCAAAGTTCCCCTGCGAGCACTCTTAGGAAGCGCTCATTTTTACGATAGCTCGTTTTACAATGCCATGATCAAATCTCCCATTGAATTTATGTTTGAGTTTTACAAAGAATTTGACATGAATTTATTCAATACGGAAGGAGGAGATATCCCCAAACGCTATACAGACCCATTAACTGCCAATTTTTATAAATTCAAAAATTTACAATGGGAACTGGGAAATTTAGGTTTAAACTATACGGGGCCACCCAATGTATCTGGATGGCCTGCCTATTACCAAGCCCCAGTGTACGATTTATTCTGGATAAATTCTGACACCATAGCCAAAAGATCCAATTCAGGAAATGGTATTGCGAAATGGGGTGCTTGGATTGGATCCGGCGATACGAAGGGAAATGTACATAACCAAATAGATAAAATTAAATTTGTCAGCAGCCTAAAATCTCCTGACAACATCGACCTAGTCATCGATGAAACGGTAGAAAGAATCATGTGCGCCCCTATTTCTGATAAGGCTAAAGCACGGATTAAAGCAAGTGTTCTAGCCGGAAATGCAGCTTCATATTATACGCAATTGTATCAGTCACATATGAGTAAGCCGACTGAAGAGACGAGGTCAACATTAAGTTACCGATTAGAAAATTTGTTTGGTGCTTTATTCCAAATGGGAGAAATCCACTTATTTTAATATGAATAGAAGAAAATTTATACATCAAATGACACATGCGGCAGCCTTACCCGCATTGTTCTCTTCTATTCCCTACGAATCACTAGGCTTTGGATCACATACTGAATTATCCCAAACGCTTGCCGAAGGAAACATTTTAGTTGTCATCGTCTTAAGTGGGGGAAATGATGGATTAAATACCGTAATTCCGTTAAATATGCTATCCAAATTGAATAGTATACGGTCAACCGTCATGCTCCCTGACAACAAAATTTTACCTCTGGAAGGAACCGATTTAGGACTTCATCCTTCATTGAAAGGATTTCAGTCTTTGCACAAAGAAAACAGACTAAAAATTGTGCAATCGGTGGCTTATCCCCAACCAAGTTATTCCCATTTTAGGTCAATGGATATTTGGCATTCAGCATCTGATGCCCTTAAATATGAAAGTAGCGGTTGGGCCGCACGTTACCTCGAAGCCAAGCATCCTAATTTCCCGGATGCATATCCAAATGAGCTTTTCCCTCACCCATTAGCCATGGAATTGGGAGGTAATTCTTCTTTAATGTTTACAGGAAGAAGGTCATTCACCAGTGTAGTGGCTTCAAATCCAGATTCATTTTATGAGATCATTAATGAGTTTGACAATGTTTATCCTTCTACACCTATTGGAGAGAAATTGAAATACCTCCAACTCATGGCCAAGCAGTCTAACACCTATGGAAAGATCCTAAAGGAACAATATCAAAAAGGAACTGACTATGCATTTCCGAGAAGCAATTTAGCTGACCAATTGAAAATTGTTAGCCGACTTATTTCTGGGGGTATGCAAACCAGAATATATAAAGTTCAAATTGGTGGTTTTGATACCCATAGTGCTCAGGTGGATACCTCAGATAAAACACAAGGATCTCATGCAACGCTTTTAAAAGAAATAGATGAGGCAGTAGCTGCATTCATGAAGAGCCTAGACCAAATGGGCAAATCAGACCGAGTGTTGGGCATGTGCATTTCGGAATTTGGTAGAACGGTTCATTCCAATGGTACGAATGGAACAGATCATGGCTCGGTTTCACCGCTTATTTTGTTTGGCAACAAAGTAGATACAAAGGTCGTTGGCAAAAACCCAATCATTCCAGACAATACGAATTATTCCTATGAGCTGGACATGCAATACGATTTCCGTCAAGTTTATGCCTCAATCATGAACCAATGGATGGGCGGTTCAAAATCATTTACCAAAGATGTTTTATTCAATGACTTCGCGCAAGTCCCCATCATACAGTCGGCTTACATCGACTCCGACGAAGATGGCGTGCCCGATGTAGTCGACAAATGCAATGACACGCCTATAGGCGCATTAGTAGATATCAATGGCTGTGAAATTTTCACGTTGCCATCGAATAATTTCAAAGTAGAGGTGGTGGCCTCCACATGCATAGGCGCGAATAATGGATCCTTAAAAGTTTCCGTTCTGAATACCAATTACTCTTATTCTTTAAGCGTCAAAGGACCGAATAAATACGAAAAACAGGTTAGTATGCCCAAGGGAGTGGCTAATAGCGTGTTAAGCGGCCTTGTTTTAGGGGAATATACTATGGTTTTTACGGTGGAGAATGTAAAAAATTACCAACAAGCTTTTGACGTAAAAATCACCGAACCGGCACCCTTGGTTGTGCAATCGACCATCGACGCGGGGAATAAATCGATGAATATCCAATTGGGTGGCTCAACTACTTATCTAGTGAAAATAAATGAGGCTAGTTTTAAAGTAACGGAGGCCAATTGGTCCACCGCCCTACCCGCTGGATTAGTGAAACTTCAAGTGAGCACCGATTTACATTGCCAAGGTATTTATGTCGAAGAATTTTTTGTTTCAGAGTCGGTCAGTGCATTTCCTAATCCAACGGCCGGGCCCATTCAAGTATATGTTCACGGAGTAGACAAAAAAGTGGATATCTCCATCGTCAATGCAGCTGGTTTATATGTATCCAACCAAAATCATACCGTTCCATTTTCACGATTAATCGCCTTGGATTTAAGTGGTTTTTTTGCTGGTCTTTATTTAGTTCGTGTACAAGGTGAAACGGTGGATCAAACACTAAAAATAATTAAGCTATGAGACATCTAGGAATTTTATGGATCAGCTTACTCCTATTTGCCTGCTCAAAAGGCGGTGAAACCATTACGCCTGCTGCTGTGGTTGTTGCCCCGCCAACAGCCGCTGGACTTACCTTGCCGGCCAATAACACCGTTTGTTATGAAGGAAACAATGTAACAAGTCTCACTTCTGATGTATCTTTTTCTTGGTCTACTGCTAAGGATACGGATGTGTATGATTTAGTTATCACCAATTTAAATACACTTACTAATACCACCAAATCAGTCAATAGTGAAAATAAGGCGACCGTCACGCTCTATAAAGGCACGCCATACCGTTGGCAAGTGATCTCGAAATCCAACAAATCTAGAGAAACAGCTAGCAGTGAAGTTTGGAAATTTTACTTAGCCGGAGATGGAGCATCAACATTTGCACCTTTTCCCGCTTTGATCATTGCCCCCGTCAGTGGTGCAAGCGTAACACCCAATGCAGGAAAAGTAAACCTTATTTGGTCCGGTGCTGATCCTGATACCAAGGTATTAACTTACGAAATTTATATGGACACCGATCAGGCTAAAGTATTAAATAGACAGGTCGCACCCAGCGTGACGTCCAGCTCTAATCTTTGGGTAACGGTCAAATCAGGTTCCGTCTATTATTGGTCTGTAAAATCCAGCGACGGGGTATTAAGCTCTTATACGATTCCGTATAGCTTTCGGGTGAATTAAACACGAACTATTTTCTTTGCTTTTTCCAGTATCCAATGGTATAGATGGACTATTTTTCTAACAAGCCAATAAATACCTCGAAGAAAAATTGAAATAAAAATGGACTGCCAACCATAGCCGAGCAACATTCCAATCATCAAAGCCAGCGTTAAATATTTACGTTTGGGCATTCCTTTGATTTTTTTAGAACTAAAAAAATAAGCCCATCAAGGGCTTATTGGTAATTTGACTTATTTTTTTTCTCTCTTTTTTCCTCTTTCTTTTCCTTAGGCGTTTTTGTTGCCTCCTTCTTTTCGGATTTTTTTGAATTCATCCCTTTGGCCATCGTAGTATCGATTTAAAATTTAAAAAATATTGAAGTGGAAAGGAAGTGAAAAAAAAGGAATGCTCAAAGTTTTTTTTAAATCGAGGTCATTTAATTTTTATTTCGCCTGGCTTAATCGAATCTCCCTTAAATCTAAGATGGCTCCTTTGGTAAATTTCGTTTGAGATTTAAAGGTAATTTTTTGAACTCCTTTATTCAATTTGATGGTTCCTACTTTCACTATTTTATACGTTTCCCAAGAACCACTCCTTGCGACAATCCCTTTCAAATTAGCATTAGAACTACATAAAATAAATTGTTTGCCCGCCTCTAAATTATCCACTGAATACTCGATACTTACTTCATACCTACCCGTTTCTGGTACTGAAACCTGCCATTCTACTCGGTCTGCCGCGGTAAACCAGCCATATGCTCGCCACTCTGGCATGTATTTTATTTCGGGGCCAATGGCCTTTCCTTTTTCAGCACTGAGCCTCAAAGTACCATTTTTTCCCATTCGAACAAGACTTGGATTTGGAGCCGCATGTACAAGCAATCCTGACAAAAAACAGATAAACAAAATCAATAAAAGTCTAGTATTCATGTTTATTTAGTGTCTGTATTCAGTAGGTCTAATGCTTCGGTATCCTTATATTCAATCATTTTTGCCTTAAGCTCCGACTTCAATTTCTTGATAATTCCTGAATAAGCTTTGTCGCCGTATAAGTTTTTCATGTTTTTAGGATCCTTTTTAATGTCATATAATTCCCAGGAATCTTGAGGGCCATAAAATTTGGCCAAGGTGAATTGATCTGTACGCAATCCAAAATGTGGTGCTACGCTATGTGGCTGCGGATATTCATAATAATGGTAATAGGATTTATTGTCCCATGATTTATTTGGGTTTTCGAGCAACGAATAAAAAGATTTCCCTTGCATTCCTTCCGTTGGCTTTATCCCTGCTATATCTAAAACGGTAGGTGCCCAATCGACATTCGAAACGACTTGTTGGACCTTAGTCCCTGGCTTAATCTTTCCAGGATATTTAATGACAAAAGGAGTTTTCAAAGACTCTTCATAGATGAAACGCTTGTCGAACCAACCGTGTTCTCCCAAATAAAAACCCTGATCAGAGGCATAAATAACAACTGTATTTTTGGACAAACCTGTTTGGTCTAAATAATCCAAAAGCTCTCCTATATTACGATCTAACGAGCGGGCAGTCGACAAATAATCTCTCATGTATCTTTGGAATTTCCACTCAACCAACGCTTTGCCGGTCAAATGCTTTTCCTCGAATTCCTTAGTGACCTTATTTTGATAATAGTCATAAAAAGTAGCTTTTTGAGTAGGCGTAAAACGCTTGTATGTAGGGTTATTATAGTTGGCATTTACCTTCAAATCCTGACCCAAAACCATCGTTTTGTCGACGGTCATATCTTGGTCGCGGGCGGCAGGCCTTCCTTCATAAGAATCATAAAAATTATCTGGAATGGGGAAAGTCACATCATCATATGCACCTAAATCCTGTAGGTCGGGAAACCATTCCCGATGTGTGGCCTTATGGCCCACCACCATAAAAAAGGGCTTCGTTTTATCTCTTTGCTCCAGCCATTCCTTTGAAAATTTCGTGATCAAATTCGAAACATAACCTTCGTATTGAATCTTTTCATTGTTTTTATTAATGAAATCCGGATTGTAATAAAAGCCTTGACCAGGCAACACATTTAAAAAATCGAAACCGTGTGGAAGTGTACCTAAATGCATTTTTCCAACCCAAGCGGTTTGATATCCATTTTTTTGTAAGGCCTCAGGAAATACGGGTTGGTCTATGTTAAACACTTTTTCATTCACCCTATAGCCATTCATGTGGCTGAATTTTCCGGTTAATAAGGTAGCCCGACTTGGCCCACAAATGGAATTAGTTAC
>Ga0114958_10001394_pt1 | contig 19139 bp, 16 predicted proteins | sample C_130208_EF_Meta_FD_89577 | JGI IMG/M metagenome (GOLD analysis project Ga0114958, IMG submission 89577) | Freshwater microbial communities from Lake Croche, Canada to study carbon cycling - C_130208_EF_MetaG | ecosystem: Environmental > Aquatic > Freshwater > Lake | place: Lake Croche, Canada...
GGTGCCGACGCTCGATGCGTCCGTGGCCTGCGTTCTCGTCGAGCCGGTGGCCGCCAACATGAACCTCGTCCGACCGACGGAAGGGTTCCTCGAGGGCCTTCGGGCAGAGTGCGATCGGGTGGGAGCGCTGCTGATCTTTGACGAAGTCATCACCGGCTTTCGCGTCGGGCTTGGGGGGGCGGCGGAGATGACCGGGGTGACCCCGGACCTCTGGTGCTTCGGCAAGGTGATCGGCGGAGGCCTGCCGGTGGGAGCGTTCGGTGGCTCGGCGGCCCTGCTCGAGACCCTGGCTCCGGTGGGACCGGTGTATCAGGCAGGAACCCTCTCGGGGAACCCGCTCGCCACGGCAGCCGGGCTGGCAGTCCTGAGCGAGGTCACCGACGATGACTACATCGCCTTGATCGATCGGACGCGACGGTTCGGCTCGGCGCTGTGCCAGGCCATCCGCGATGGCGGCTTGTGGTCCTGCGTCCCGTCGGCCGGACCGCTCCTCGGGCTCTACCTGGCCCCGGCGTCGGGTGAGTGGTCGGCGCCGTCGAACTACCCCGAGTCGCGGGCAATCGCCGAGACGGGTCTCTATCCGGCATTCTTCCACGAGATGCTCCATCGTGGAGTGGCGCTGGCTCCCGGGGCCTACGAGGTGCTCTTCGTATCGATGGCGCACACCGACGCCCATCTCGACCAAGCGGTCGCTGCGGCCCGAGAGGCAGCAGCCGCCGTGGCCAGATCCCTCTGATCCTGATGGTGACTGCTGGCGAGGCCGCCATCACGATGACCGGCGGCCGCCTGCTCGGTGCTGCGGGACCGCTCTCGACAGGAGTATCCGTCACCCTGCGCATCGACAGCTCTGGGCTGACACTGGTGGGCGGAGACCCGCCGACGGCTTGGCAGATTCCATTCTCGGCGCTGCGTGAGCCACGCTGCCGAGCGCACCGGGAGATGGTGGAGGTGGCGGCCTGGGTGTCAGGGTCGCTGGTGATGGTCACCTTCTCGGCGGCCTCGCTCGAGGGCTCAACGGCGTCGGAGATCGACGCCCTGCTGGCTGGCGCCTCCGGTCGAGATGCCACTGGACCGACCTCCGGCGGGACACCGTATACCGTGAATCCACGGCGGCGCCGGCTATCGCTGCTGGTGGTGGCGGTGCTGGCCATCGGGGCAGGAGCGAGCCTGCTTGTCTGGCAGCTCGCCGATGTGCAGACCCGGTCCTCAGCGAGAGCGGATCGGGTGGTCGCTGCCACCATGAACCTTCGAGGCAGCGACCTTCCCTCAGGGTGGTCGGCCCTCAACCCGTCCTCGTCCATCCTCGGTGGCTTCCTCAGCCCGGGATCAAGCCGACAGTCGCCGGCCCAAAAGCGGGTGACCGCGGCGGTGATCTCCGGCTACCAGGACTGCATGGGGATCACCAATGCTGTCGATCGCGTCTTCGGTGCGGCAGGGGTGACGCCGCCGATCGAGATCGGCGGGATGCCCTACGGCCCCGAGCAGTCCACAGCGGTGACCGAGGTGGGGACGGTGACACAGCGCTATGCCTCGCCCGCCGACGTGGCCGCCGATCGCCGCCAGATCTCCCAGGCCCGCTTCCCCACGTGCTTTGCCGAGGCCATCGGCCGACTTGCGACCGCGAATGGTGACGTCATCAAGGCCACCGAAGACCTTCCCGTGGTCCGCCAAGAGTTCCGCCAGCCGCTCGGCGTGCTCGTGACGGGGGCGAACGTGACGATCCCGATGGCCGGACTGGCCGGGACCTCGACCGCCCAGCTGGGCATCACGGTCCTGCTGTCGGGCTTCTATGAGCAGACGCTCTATACCGTTGCGGTTCCCGGCAGCTTCCCGGAGAGGCTTCGACAGCAGGTGGTAGGCGAGCTGTCGGCTCGCCTCGCAGGGGTCAGCGGGACCCGCAGCGCCTGAGCCGTCAGGCGACGGTGCGCAGGGTGGCGGTGTTGTCGTTGAAGAGAGCGGCCAGGGCTCGGTCGGGGAGGATCTTGCCCAAGGTTGCCATCGCCCGATAGGCGACCTCGGCCGGCCCACGCTCGTCGGGGCGCATCAGGTTGGCCATCAGGCTCAACAGCTCGTTCATGAGGGTCTCTGAACGCATGCCGATGCCCACGCACAGCGCCATCAACTTGGGCTCTGAGATCAGGCGGACGAAGGCCCGCGCCACGTCGTAGTAGGTGCCATAGGCCTGAGTGAGCCGCTCGTCATAGGCGGCGAGGGCCTCGGGTCCGCCACCGCCGAGCGCCTCGGCGATGGAAGTGGCGGCGAGGCGGCCGGTCTCATAGCCGTAGGCGATCCCCTCCCCATTGAAGGGGTTGATCGATCCGGAGGCATCGCCGATGCAGATCGTGGTGCGCCCGGTGTGGGGTCCGACGGCGAAGCCCATGGGGAGTCGCCCCCCGGTGGCCGGGCCCATGGCGTCGTGCGAGGAGATCCCCCATCGGTCGGGGACGAAGTTGACGAAGGTGTCCATCAGCTTGGTGGTGTTGACGCCCTTCCATCGGCGGTCGGTCGACAGCAGGCCGACGCCCACGTTGATCCGACCGTCGCCGAGCGGGAAGATCCAGCCATAGCCCGGGACGATGTTGCCCTCCGCGTCGCGGATGTCGAGGTGCGATTCGATGTAGTCGTCGGTCGAGGCGGGGGACTCGTAGTAGCCCCGGATGGCCATGCCCATCGGCCACTCGCGCCGACGCTGCGTGCCGAGTGCCCGGCCGATTCTCGAGTTGGCCCCATCGGCCACGACCACGATCCGGCCGCGCAGCTCGCTGGTCGTGCCGGAGGACTTGTCCTTCACCACGAGACCGGCGGCTGAGGCCAAATGGTCGTCGGTCTCGGCCGGAGTGAGGTCGAGCAGGTCGACTGCCTCGACGCCCGTGAAGAGCGACGCGCCAGCAGCAACGGCCCGCTCCGCCACCATGGCGTCGAGGTCGAGACGGGTGATGGCGTAGCCGTAGCTTGGGAACGAGGGGTGGTCGGGCCAACGCATGGAGACCTCCTGGCCGAAGCCGCAGGACCGCAGACCGCTGTAGCGATGGCCGACTGCGGCCACCTTCTCCTCGAGCTCCATGTCCTGGAGCTGGCGCACCGATCGGGGGGTGAGGCCGTCACCACAGGTCTTGGCCCGGGGGAAGGTTTTCCGCTCGACGACGGCCACGTCCCAGCCGGCCGAGGCCAGCCAGAAGGCGCAGGCCGAGCCGCTCGGACCGGCGCCGACGATGACGGCGTCGTAGACATGCTCGGAGGTGGATGGGGGCGAGGTTTCGGTGCTCACGATTCCACATCGTATGGCGCCCGCCGGCCGACCGGACCTGAAGCACTGAATGTGCTCACTCTGCGGCGCGGATGGTAGAACAGTCCCCGTGGATCAGTACCTCCCCATCCTTGGCCTACTCATCGTGGGCATCTTGTTCGCCGCAGTGTCCTTTGTGGGGTCAGCCCTGCTTGCACCGAAGAAGAAGCCGTCGGCGGCGAAGCGCGCTCCGTATGAGTGTGGCATCGTCCCCGAGATCGCTCCGCCGCAGCGTTTCCCGGTTCGCTTCTATCTCGTTGCGATGATCTTCATCATCTTTGATATCGAGATCGTCTTCATGTACCCCTTCGCCGTGGTCTTCAGGGAGCTCGGCACCTTCGGTCTTGTCGAGGTGGTGCTGTTCTCTGTGGTCGTGTTCGTCTCGCTGCTGTTCCTCGTGAGCAGTGGCGCACTCACCTGGGGCCCCGTCAAGCGGCTCACTCGTGGGGTGCCTTCGAGAACCTCAGAGTCGACCATCGCCAGGATCACGGCCGACCCGGCCGCCGAACGCGCAGCGTAGAGGAGTACACGAATCCCATGGGTCTCGAGGACCTCCCTCATAACTTCCTCACCGGCCGAGTCGAGGACCTTGTCAAGTGGGCCCGGCGCTCGAGCGTGTGGCCCGTGACCTTCGGTCTGGCCTGCTGCGCCATCGAGATGATGGCGGCTGGAGCTGCTGACTATGACCTCTCCCGCTTCGGCATGGAGGTCTTCCGGAACTCGCCCCGTCAGGCGGACCTGATGATCGTGGCCGGCCGAGTCAGCCAGAAGATGGCCCCTGTGCTGCGTCAGGTCTACGACCAGATGATGGAGCCCAAGTGGGTCATCTCCATGGGGGTCTGCGCGTCGAGCGGCGGCATGTTCAACAACTACGCCATCGTTCAAGGTGTCGACCAGATCATCCCGGTCGATGTCTATGTCCCCGGCTGCCCGCCCAGCCCAGAGACGCTCATGCACGCCATCTTGACGCTGCACGAGAAGATCCGTACCGGTGAGATCACCAAGCGCCGGGCCGAAGGCCGCCCCCTCGAGATCGAGGTGCCGTCGTCGAGCCCCTGGGTTCCCGGGAACCCCCAAGCCGTGCAGATCGGGACGCCCCGATGACCGAGATCTCGATTGGCGCCCTCCGCGGCGTCCCGACCACCGCCGGCGCGGGCGTGGACCAGATCGCCTTCCCGGATCGAGCTGGGTATGCCGGCGTGATCGCAGGGATCAAGGATGCGGCCTTCGAGATGCTCGTCGATCTGTGTGCGGTGGACTATCTCGGCCACCCCGGCCGCACGCTCCCCGACGGGGTGACGCCCGAGCGCTTCGAGATCGTGGTCAACCTGCTGTCGCTCTCGGCCAAGCGTCGCGTCCGGGTCCGAGTCCAGGTGCCCGAGGCCGATGCGGTGGTTGACTCGCTGTTCTCGCTGTACCCCGGCTCTGAGGCCATGGAGCGCGAGGCCTATGACATGTTCGGCATTCGCTTCGCCGGCCATCCAGACCTCACTCGCATCCTCATGCCCGACGAGTGGGAGGGCCACCCGCTCCGCAAGGACTACGGCACGGGTCGCGTGCCGGTCCAGTTCAAGGAAGCACCGGGGCCACGATGACCACTGATTTCGATGACCAGCACCGGGTGATCGACCGACCGACGTGGTCGGCTCGGGAGACCTCCGAGGGTGACCAAGAGCTCTCGTTGCGCGAGGACACCGACGCTGCCGCGCTCGGTCGCGAAGTCGGAGCCGTGCTGCGGCTCGAGGACGGCAAGGTCCTCGATCCCTCCCAGATCGACTTCGACCGTCCTGACGACGAGACGATGATCATCAACATGGGTCCCCAACACCCATCGACCCACGGCGTGCTGCGGCTGATGCTCGAGCTCGAGGGTGAGGTCGTGCTGCGGACCAAGCCGATCATCGGCTACCTCCACACCGGCATGGAGAAGACCGGTGAAGAGCTGACCTATGTGCAGGGCGCCACCAACGTGACGCGCATGGACTACATGAGCCCGTTCCACAACGAGACCGTGTTCTCGATGGCCACCGAGTCGCTCCTTGGCATCGAGATCCCTGACCGGGCCATCTGGATCCGTACCCTGATGCTCGAGCTGAACCGGCTCAGCTCGCACCTGCTCTGGATGGCCACCAACGGCATGGACCTCGGATCAACATCGATGATGATCTATGGCTTCCGCGAGCGCGAGATGGTCATGAGCTTCTTCGAGAAGACCACTGGACTTCGCTTCAACAACAACTTCGTCCGGCCGGGCGGCGTGGCGGCAGACCTGCCCGATGGGTGGGAGGACGACGTTGCCGTCATCTGTGACACCGTGCTCGCCAGAAGCTTCGAGTACGACGACCTGCTGACTGGCCAGCCGATCTTCCGGGAGCGCACCGAGGGTGTCGGTGGCCTCACGGCCGAGGAGGCCCTTGCCCTCTCGGTGACCGGACCGCTGCTGCGCTCGACCGGCGTGCCGTGGGACCTGCGCCGTTCGATGCCGTACCTCGCGTACGGCGAACTCGACTTCGATGTCATCGTCGGCACCTACGGGGACAACTTCGACCGCTATGCCCTCCGCCTCGCTGAGATCCGCGAGTCCATCCGCATGATCCGCCAGATCGTCGAGAAGATGCCTACGGGGGACTTCCGGATCCAGGACCCAAAGGTGACGCCACCACCGAGAGGCCGCATTGATGCGTCCATGGAGGCCCTCATCCACCACTTCAAGATCTTCACCGAGGGTTTCAAGGTCCCCGAGGGCGAGGTCTATGCGGCCATCGAGTCTCCTCGCGGCGAGCTCGGGTGCTACATGGTCTCGGATGGGTCGTCGAAACCCTTCCGCATGCACATCAGGGGACCGTCCTTTGTGAACCTTCAGGTCCTCCCGCTGCTCCTGCGCGGTGGCCTCCTCTCCGACGCCGTGGCGTGCATCTCCTCGGTCGACCCCGTCATGGGCGAGGTGGATCGATGAACCATCTGACCCCCGAGCGTCGTCAGCGCTGCGAGCGCCTCATCGCGCTGTACCCCCAGAAGCGCAGCGCACTGATCCCGATGTGCCACATCGCCCAAGAGCAGGACGGCTATCTCTCTGAGCCGGCCATGATCGAGATCGCCTCCATGGTGGGCGTGACACCGGCCGAGGTCCAGGGCACCGCCACCTTCTATGACATGCTCCACACCGAGCCGGTCGGCACCTATGTCGTGGGTGTCTGCACGAACATTGCCTGCCTCCTCGCTGGCGGCGACGACCTGCTGGCCCACGCCGAGTCCAGCCTCGGCGTCCGTGCGGGAGGCACCACTGACGATGGCGTGTTCACCCTTGAAGAGACCGAGTGCCTCGCCGATTGTGACGTGGCCCCATGCGTGCAGGTGAACCATCGCTTTGTCCGCACGACGACGCCCGACGCTCTCGATGGATTGCTGGCTGAACTTCGTGAAGGCGGCCGAGCCGATGAGATTCCGACGCATGGCAACCTGATCCGTGTCGAGCGCACGACAGGCCTGGTCGCCGATCCCGAGGCCATCGCCGCCGAGCGGGCGGCGAAGCGTGAGGAGGCCGGCGCATGAGCTTGACGGACGCACCTCAAATTGTCACGGCCCGGGCCGGCTTCGATGACTCACACTCGATCGATCGATTTCTGGCCACGGGTGGCTTCGATGGACTACGCAAGGCGCTGACACTTTCGCCGACGCAGGTCTGCGAGCAGGTCGACGCTGCTTCACTGCTTGGTCGTGGCGGTGCCGGCTTCCCGGCGGGGCGCAAATGGTCGATGCTGCGCAAGGCCGATGTGTCCTATCTCGTCATCAACGGTGACGAGTCTGAGCCGGCCACCTTCAAAGACCACCTTCTCGTTGAGAAGGAACCGCACCAGCTCGTCGAAGGTGTGGTCATCGCCGCCTATGCCCTCCAGGTCAGCCAGGCCTTCATCTTCCTGCGCGGCGAGTTCGCCCTCGGTCTCGAGCGGGTCCAGACTGCGGTCAACGATGCCTATGCGGCGGGAGCGCTCGGCCAGAACATCTTCGGCTCTGGCTTCAGCCTTGACATCGTTGTGCACCCGGGTGCAGGGGCCTACATCTGCGGCGAGGAGACCTCGCTGCTCGAATCGCTCGAGGGCAAGCGCGGGTTTCCCCGCATCAAGCCCCCCTTCTTCCCGGCAGCCATCGGCCTCTACGGAGAGCCCACGGTGGTCAACAACGTCGAAACGGTATCGAACCTTCCATGGATCGTGCTCAACGGCGGCGAGGCATTCGCCGCCCTTGGCGAGGGACGCTCAACTGGGACCCGACTCTTCGCCCTGTCGGGCCACGTCCGCAATCCTGCGGTCTATGAGCTCGAGATGGTGAAGCACACCTTCCGGGACCTCATCTTCGCCCCGACCCTCGGCGGCGGCATTCCCTCGGGGACCGGCGTCAAGGCCATCATCCCCGGTGGCGTCTCCGCTCCCTGGTTCTACGAAGAGCACCTCGATCTCCCGCTGGGCCAAGATGAGGTCGCCGAGGCTGGCTCGATGCTCGGCTCGGGCTCGATTGTCGTCATGGACGAGACCACCTGCATGGTCAAGGCCGCCTGGCGCATCACTCGCTTCTTCTCCCGAGAGTCCTGTGGGCAGTGCACACCGTGCCGTGAGGGCTCGGGCTGGCTCGAGCGAATCCTGTTCCGGCTTGAGAACGGTCAGGGCCGTCGCGAGGACCTCGACCTGCTCCTCGACCTCTGTGACAACATCGCGCCGGGCCTGACTTGGCCGCCGCAGCAGACCACCATCTGCGTGCTTGGTCCCTCCATCCCATCGTCGATCCACTCGTCGATCTCGAGGTTCCGCGACGAGTTCCTCGCCCACATCACGCAAGGGAGGTGCCCGCATGCCTGAGGAGACTCCGGACAACGAGATCACCTTCACCCTCGACGGCCGCGGGGTGACCGCAGCGAAGGGCGAGATGATCATCGCCGCCGCCGAGCGGGCCGGCACCTATATTCCCCGCTTCTGTTACCACCCCCGGATGGAGCCGGTCGGCGTGTGCCGCATGTGCCTCGTCGAGGTGGAGGGCCCACGAGGCTCGACGCTGATGCCCTCGTGCTACGTGGCAGTCGGCGACGGCATGGCCGTGACCACCGACTCGGACAAGGTCAAGAAGGCTCAGGACGGGGTCCTCGAGTTTCTGCTGGCCAACCACCCGCTCGACTGCCCGGTCTGCGACAAGGGCGGCGAGTGCCCCCTCCAGGACCAGACCTTGGCCCACGGCCCCGGTGAAACCCGCTTCGTCGAGGAGAAGCGACACTTCGCCAAGCCCATCCCAATCTCCGAGTTGGTCCTGCTCGACCGGGAGCGCTGCATCCAGTGCAGCCGCTGTACCCGCTTCGCTGAGGAGGTGGCCGGTGAGGCCCTGATCGACTTCTCCGGACGTGGCGACATGGTCGAGGTCTCGACCTTCCCCGGGGAGCCCTTCAGCTCGTACTTCTCGGGCAATACCGTGCAGATCTGCCCGGTCGGAGCGCTGACCGCCACCGCCTACCGCTTCGCAGCCCGCCCTTGGGACCTCGAGCAGGTCGAGTCGACCTGCACCGGTTGTGCCGTGGGCTGTCGGGTGGCGGTGCAGTCGTCGGCCGGACGGCTCACGCGACTCCTCGGCGTCGATGCCGACCCTGTGAACCACAGCTGGCTCTGCGACAAGGGACGCTTTGCGTTCGAATCGGTCAACGGCCCAGACGATGGTGGCTCGTCACTCGATCTCACTGACCCCCGCCGTCGTATCGACGAGCCCATGGTCCGCCGAGACGGCGAGCTCGTGGCCGTCGGATGGTCTGAGGCGCTGCGTCGCACCGTCGAGATCCTTCGCTCGGCTGGAGCAGACCACTTGGGCTCCATCGGTGGCGCTCAGACGACGAATGAGGGCGCCTTCGCCTGGACCACCTTGCTCAAGGGAATCATCGGCACCGACTCGGTTGATGCCCAGCTCGGCGATGGTTTGGACCCCGCCCTGATCTCCGCCCTGCCGCGAGCCACCATCGACGAGGCCGCCTCGGCCTGCACGGTGCTGCTGCTGAGCGGCGACCTTCGCGAAGAGCTGCCGGTGCTGTTCCTGCGCCTCCGGGGAGCGGCGATGTCCGGTCAGACCTCGCTGATCGACCTCGGACCGCGTGCCAACCCACTCGGGGATCTGGCCAAGGTCCGGCTCGCAGCTCGTCCCGGAGACTCGCTCCTGATCGCCCGAGCATTGGGCGGTGACTCCTCAGCGGAAGTCTCGCTGCGCACCCACCCAGAGGGTCGCACCTTTGCCGATGACGACCTCGTCGAGGCTCGACGTCTGCTCGGCACCGATGGTGAGGGCGTCGTGATCGTGCTCGGACGCACCTCGCTCGCCGAAGACCCCCATCTCGTCGAGGCAGCGGCGCGGTCGCTGGCGGCCACGTATCCCAAGGCCACCTTCTTGCCGGCACTGCGTCGGGCCAACACGATGGGGGCCATCGACATGGGCCTCGTCCCCGGACTGCTGCCCGGTCGCATCGCGCTCGGCTCGGCGGGCGAGGCACTGGCCGAGCTCCTCCCGGCAGCGACGATGGCGCCGGGTCGTTCGACGCTGGCCCAGCTCGCTGCTCTCGCCGATGGGAGCCAGACTGCACTGTTGCTGCTCGGAGCGGAGCCTCTCTTCGACGTCCCCGATGCCGCCCTCGCGGAGCGCGCCATGACCGCCGGGGCCCAGATCATCGCCGTCACGGGCCACGGCGGGCCGTCATTGGCCCATTGCGAGGTGGTCCTTCCAGTCGCCGTGGCACATGAGCGAGTCGGCTCAACCACCAACCTCGAGGGCCGGGTGTCGGCGCTGAGCCAGAAGGTGATGCCGCCAGCGCTGGCCTGGCCAGATTGGATGATCGCTGGTGAGCTCGCCGCCCTGCTGGGCACGGACCTTGGCTGGAGCACCGTCGAGGACGTGACCAATGTCATTGCCGCCACGGTGGGCACGCATGCCGGGGTGACCGCCTCGCTGCTGGCCAGTCCGGCCGCGGCTGATGGAGTCGTGGTCCCTTTGACCGGAGCGATCTCCGGACCACGGGCCCTGCTCGATCCGACGGCTGTGCCGGGTCTGGCGTCACCGGACAAGGTGGGCCTCAGTGCCTTCACCGGCGCCATGGTCGAGCCGATCGCCGTTGCCGTGCCGACGGGAGGGCCTCGTCCACTGGTCCTCGCAGACTTGGCGGTCCCGGCGCCCACGGACCCTCCGGCCCCGGACAGCTATTCACTTCGCCTCGTGGCCAGTCGAACGCTCTATGACGGTGGTACTCAAGTCGTCGCCTCGCCGGCGCTCGACGACCTGCGGCCTGACGCAGTGGCCTTCGTCAATCCCTATGACCTCGACCGACTCGGAGTGACGACGGGCGACGAGGTGCGTCTGCGCTCACCCAAGGCCAGCCTCGTCATCACGGTCACGGCCGACGAGGGGATGCTGCGGGGCACCGTGGCGATGGACTTCGGCACGGCGGTGCTGGGCTCTGAGGTGCACACCAATGCCGTCGCCTCGCTGATCGATGCGACCTCATTGGTGACCGATGTGAGGATGGAGTCGCTGTGAGTACCCTCCACCTCCTCGCGAGCAATGGGGATCCCCTCTACTTCGCCGGCCTCAACTGGGCCGTCCTGTTGATCGTGCTCATCAAGGTCGTGATCTCCTTCGCCGTCTGCATGGGCGCGGTCACGATGATGATCTGGTTCGAGCGCAAGGCGATTTCGGACATGCAGAGCCGCATCGGCCCTGACCGGGCGGGCCCCTGGGGGATCCTGCAGTCTCTGGCTGACGGGATCAAGCTCTTCTTCAAGGAGGACCTGATCCCCGAGCAGGCCGACAGCTTCGTCTTCAAGCTGGCTCCCTATCTCTCGGTGGTCCCGGCCCTGATCGTCTTCACGGTGGTCCCGGTCGGCGGCGTGGTGACGGTGGCCGGCCACACCTTCGAGCTGCAGATCGCCGACCCGCCCATCGGGATCCTGCTCGTCCTCGCCATGTCGGCCATTGGCGTCTACGGCATCTTGCTGGCCGGCTGGTCCTCGGGATCGAAGTACCCGCTGATGAGCGCTGTGCGCTCGTCAGCCCAGATGATCTCCTACGAGGCGGCTCTCGGAATGACCGTGGTGACGGTGGTGCTGATCACCGGATCGCTGTCGACTCGGACGATCGTCGATGCCCAGTCCGGTGCCCCGTGGCACTGGAACGTCGTCCGCCTCGGCGTTGTGCCCTTCGTGCTGTTCCTGATCGCTGGCATCGCCGAGACGAACCGACCGCCCTTCGACGTCGTCGAGGCGGAGTCCGAGCTGGTCGGCGGCTTCAACACCGAGTACTCCTCGATCCGGTTCGCCCTCTTCTATCTTGCCGAGTTCCTCAACACGATCACCATGTCGGCCATCGTGGTCACGCTGTTCTTCGGCGGCCCTGCCGGACCGGTGCCGCACATCGCGTATGTGGCGTGGGTCTTCCCCATCCTGTGGTTCTTGGGTAAGACCGTGGCCTTCTGCTTCTTGTTCGTGTGGCTGCGCGGTGCGCTGCCTCGGATGCGCTACGACCGTCTCATGGATCTCGGTTGGAAGCGGCTGATCCCGGCCTCGCTGGCGTGGATGCTGCTCGTGGCCGGGTTCATGATCTCGGCCTGGTGGGGTGTCGGCCTGGTGGCGGCTGTCCTCGCCGGCGCCGCCCTGCTGTCTCGCACCTTCACGCTCGGGCAGGAGCTCGAAGCCGCTGATCAGGCCGTCCTGCCGCCGGTCGGTTCCCGACCGATCTCTCCGTCTCGGCTGCGCGAGCTGACCGACCGTACCGAGGAGGACGAGGCCTGATGGGGCTCCTCGACGACATCAAGAGCGAATTCTCCTTCTTCGGAGGCTTTACCCTGACGGCCAAGCACCTCACCCGGCCTCGGGTGACGCGTCGCTACCCGGAGGAGAAGAAGCCCAAGCAGCCTCGCCAGCACGGCCGTCATGTCCTCAACCGCTACGAGGACGGCATGGAGAAGTGCATCGGGTGCGAGCTGTGCGCCGGCGTCTGCCCGGCGGACTGCATCTATGTCCGCGGTCTCGACAACCCCCCGGACCACCCGGTCTCCCCGGGTGAGCGCTATGGCTACGTCTACGAGATCAACTACCTGCGCTGCATCCACTGCGACATGTGCGTGGAGGCATGCCCGACCGAGGCCATCACTGAGTCGAAGATGTTTGAGTTCTCCTTCACCAACCGGGCCGACGCTATCTACACCAAGGCTGAGCTCGTGGTGGATGACGACGGCATGCCCCAGAAGCTCCCATGGGAGGACTGGAGGCCCGGTGAGGAGACCATGACGGGTGGCTGGATGCGAGCGACTGCACCGGCCGGCAATGCCGACTTCGAGGGCGAGGTCCAGTGGTCCGCCGATCTCGGAGCGGGCATCCGGGCCTCCGAGGGCGGGCAGTCAGGGCATGGCGATGACGCCGCGACGGGGACCAAGGCGCTACGCGATGTGCTCGAGTCGCACCTGTTGACCGCAGAGATCCCGGCCGAGCACAAGGGGATGCGCGGTCGGATCTGGCGGGCCAAGTTGAACCAGGAGCGCCACAAGCGCCAGCTGGCGTCGATGAAGGGCCGAGTTGCAGAGATCCGTGCTGCGAAGAAGGCGGCGAAGTGACCGATTTGTTCATGGTCACTGTGGCTCGCACCATCCCCGATACCACCGTGTTCGTGGCCGGAGCCCTGATGATCTTGGCCGGAGGCATCGGGGTCATTGCCTGCAAGAATCCGGTGCACTCGGCACTTTCGATGGTGCTGACCCTCTTCGGGGTGGCCGTGGAGTTCATCGAGCAGCAGGCGGAGTTCCTCGCCGCCGTGCAGATCATCGTCTACGCCGGGGCCATCGTCGTCCTGTTCTTGTTCGTGATCATGTTTCTCGGCGTCGACCAGAACGACGACGTCCACGACGAGCCACTGGTGGCCCAGCGACCGTTGGCAGTGTTGTTGGTGATCATCGCCGTCATCTCGATCATCGCCCTCGGCATCGAGGCAGGATGGGCGGTGGGTCCCCATCACGTGACCGGCAAGACCTTCGGGCCGTATCAGAATGTCGGCGAGGTTGGACGCTCGGTCTTCACCACCTACCTGTTCGCGTTCGAGGCCACGGCCGCCCTGTTGATCATCGCCGTCGTCGGTGCGGTGGTCCTCGCTCGTCGGTCGGGAGCCGCTACCAGCGATGCCGTCCTTCCCTCCCTCGCTCCGACCGGGGCCCCTCACGATGAGGAGGTGACGTCGTGAGCATCCCGGGAAGCTGGTATCTCATCTTGTCGGCGCTGCTCTTCGGCATCGGCGCCCTCGGTCTCCTGATCCGCCGCAATGTGCTCATCATGTTCATGTGCCTTGAGTTGATGCTCAATGCCGCCAACCTGAGTTTCGTGACCTTCTCGAGGATGCTCGGGGACATCGCCGGGCAGTCGGCGGTGTTCTTCGTCCTCGTCGTGGCCGCAGCCGAGGTGGTCGTCGGCTTGGGCATCGTTGTGGCGATTTTCCGTCGTCGGTCCACCGCCGTGGCCGATGACATTTCCGGGATGAGGGACTGACGCCGTGCTGCACCAGATCTACCTGATGCCCCTGCTCCCGCTCGTCGGGTTCCTGATCCTTGTGGCCTTCGGGCGCCGGATGAGCGAGCGGACCGCCGGGATCATCGGAACCACAGCCGTGGCGGGTGCCTTCGTGGTGGCAGCAGGGAGCTTCTTTGCCCTGCTCGGCCAGTCAAACCGCGAGGTGACTCAGAGCCTGTTCACCTGGATCCCCGTCGGGTCGCTCCAGGTCAAGGTCTCGTTTCTCCTCGACCCGCTGTCGGTGACGATGGTGCTGTTCGTGACCTTCATCTCGGCGCTTATCCACCTGTACTCCATGGGATACATGCACGGAGAGCGGGACTTCACCAAGTTCTTCATCTATCTGAACCTCTTCGTGGCCTCGATGCTGGTCCTGGTCCTTGCCAACAACCTGCTGCTCACCTTCGTGGGCTGGGAGGGCGTAGGTGTCTGCTCCTACTGGCTGGTGTCGTTCTATTTCGACAAGGACGCCGCAGCGTCGGCTGGCAAGAAGGCCTTCATCTACAACCGAGTGGGTGATGTCGGACTCCTGTTGGCGATGTTCCTGATCTTCTCCAATGTCGGCACACTCGACTACCTCTCGATCTTCTCGCACGCCTCGGCCTTCTCGTCGCTGACTGCGACGCTGATCGTGCTGGCCCTGCTGCTGGCCGCGTCGGGCAAGTCGGCCCAGATCCCGCTGTTCAACTGGCTTCCCGATGCCATGGAAGGACCGACTCCGGTCTCGGCACTGATCCACGCAGCCACCATGGTCACCGCCGGCGTCTACCTGCTCTGCCGGATGAACCCGGTGCTCCACCTGGCCCCGAACGCCGAGATAGTGATCGCCATCATCGGCGCGGCCACCGCATTCGTGGCGGCCACGGTGGCCACTGCCCAAGATGACATCAAGAAGGTTCTGGCCTTCTCGACCGTGTCGCAGATCGGCTTCATGGTCATGGCGGTCGGTGCCAATGCCTACGTGGCCGCCGTCTTCCTCATGGTCTGCCACGCCTTCTACAAGGCCCTCCTGTTCCTCTCGGCCGGCTCGGTGATCCACGGCCTCCACCACGAGCAGAACATCAAGCGCATGGGCGCCCTCCGCAAGTTGATGCCCTGGACCTTTGGAGCCTTCCTGATCGGATGGCTGTCGATTGCCGGCGTGCCACCGTTCGCCTCCTTCTGGTCCAAGGGCGATGTGCTCGACAATGTCTATCGCCACTATCCGGCGCTGTGGGTGCTGGGCCTCGTGACGGCGTTGCTGACGGCGTACTACATGAGCCGATTGTTCTACCTCACCTTCACCGGAAAGGCCCGCTTCTCCGAGGAAGGCCCCAACGGAGAGCACGCGATCGCCACCCCGCACGAGTCGCCCTGGACCATGCGCCTGCCGCTCGTCGTCCTGGCCATTGGATCGCTGGCCATCTCGGTGATCGACTTCCCATGGGCCCATGATCTCTCCCTGGCTCACTTCCTTGAGCCGGTCTTCCGCACGACGATCTACGAGCCTCACGAGTCGGTCGGTCTGCTATATCTGCTCGGCGGCATCGATGCGGTGGTCGCCCTGGCCGGTGTGGTGATCGCCTGGATCATCTGGTCGAAGAAGACCGAACGGCCACACCTCGAGCGGAGCTTCTTCCGCAACGTCTGGTACTGGGACAACCTCTATGACCTGCTCATCGGCCGGCCTCTGACGAGGCTCTCGCAGTTCTGCCTCAATGTGGTCGATCTCAAGATCCTCGATGGCGCCGTCAATGGGGTGGCCAGCCTGGCCACCCGATCGGCCAAGGGAATCCGGAAGGTCCAGACGGGCCAAGTCCGCCAGTATGCACTGGTCCTCGTAGCCGGCATCGCCGCCTTGCTCCTCTACCTCCTGATTCGGGTGCACTGATTCGATGACACTGGCCACCGTCCACAGCTCATTTCCCTACGTGGCACTCTTGCTGCTCGTCCCGGCCGTCGCCGCCGGCATCGTGGCCCTGCTCCACTCGGCCTCACGCCAAGCGGTCCGCTGGATCGGCCTGATCGCCTCGCTGCTCACGCTCGGCATCGCCGTGGCGATGCTCATTGCCTTCGACGCTCACTCGGGCGGCTATCAGTTCGTGACACAGCACTCCTGGGCGTCGGCGCTGGGGATCTCCTGGCTGACTGGGGTCGATGGCATCTCGCTCTTCATGGTCCTGCTCACCGCTCTGCTGATCCCGATCGTGCTCCTCGGCGCCTCCGAGGAGCGTCGCACCAAGTCCTTCGTGGCCTGGTTGCTCCTGCTTGAGGTCGGCTGCATCGGAAGCTTCGTGAGCCTCGACCTGATCTTGTTCTTCTTGTTCTTCGAGCTGACGCTGATCCCGTCGTACTTCCTCATCACCGGATGGGGCGGCCCGAATCGGGCTGGAGCGGCGACCAAGTTCTTCCTCTACACCTTCTTCGGCTCGGGATTCCTCCTGGTCGGCATCATCTACGTCGCCGTCGTGCACGCCGATCAAGGACATGCCCTGTCGTTCTCGCTGTTCGACCTCCAAGGCACACAGCTCTCGGGAACCGCGGGGATGCTGGTCTTCGTGGCCATGACCTTCGCCTTCGCCATCAAGGCGCCGATCGTCCCGTTCCACACCTGGTCGCCTGATGCCTATGCCGAGGCTCCCACCGGCGCCTCAGTGGTGCTCGCCGCTGTGCTGGCCAAGCTCGGGACCTATGGCATCTTGCGGTTTGACCTGACGCTCGTCCCGCACGCCTCGAAGGTCGCCGCTCCGGTGTTGTTGACCCTGGCCACCATTGGCATCCTCTATGGGGCCATCGTGGCGTGCGCCACCCGCGATCTCAAGCGTCTGGTGGCGTACTCCTCGGTGGCGCAGGTGGGCTTCATCGTGCTGGGGACGTTCGCCTTGACGCCCCAGGCCCTGACCGGGGCGGTGCTGCTGATGTTCAACCACGGAATCATCACCGCCGCCTTCTTCCTGCTCATCGGATGGTTGGTGGCGCGTCGGGGGACCTCGAAGATCGCCGAGCTGACCGGCCTCCAGGGCCCCGCCCCCGTGATGGCGGCCATCTTCACCATCGTGATGCTGGCTTCGATCGGCCTCCCCGGCCTCAGTGGCTTCGTGAGCGAGTATTTGGTGTTGCTCGGAACGTTCCTGGTCCACCGCTGGTGGGCGCTGGTCGCCACCTTTGGTGTGGTGGCCGCCGCCATGTACCTGCTCTGGGCCTACCAGCGGGTCTTCCACGGCAAGGCCGAGGGTGAGAATGCCGCCATCAGGGACCTCACCGTCGCTGAGCGCTTGGTGATCGCTCCGCTGATCGCCCTGATCATCTTCCTCGGTGTCTTCCCCTCGCCGGTGCTCAACCGGATTGAACCCTCGGTGAACCGCATCGTCGATCAGGTGAGCCTGTCGAACTGCACCCCGGGCCTGGTGTGCACCCATGCACCGATCGACGTGCGTTCGAGGACCTCTCCCGTCTCCTCAGGCCCCGCCACCACGACTCCGGGAGCGAACCGATGAGCGCCCTGATCCTCGCCGCCGCCCCGGCCCATGTGCTCATGCCGAAGGTGGACTATCTCGCCATCCTTCCTGAGCTCATCTTGCTCGGCGGCGCGGTCATCGTGCTCCTCGCTGCATCAGTGGTGCGCGGCGGCCTCAAGCGTGACGTGGCCACCGGCCTGACCCTCGTCACTGGTGCGGCGGCGCTGATCGCCAGCATCGTTGAGTGGTTCCATGTGCAGTCCCACGGGGCGAGCGTCACCATCGCCTCGGCGATCTCGATGGACAGCTTCGCCGCCTTCGTGGCCATCACGGTCGTCTCGACTCTGCTGATCGCCACCGTGATCGGTCACGCCTACCTCGTGCGTGAGGGCATCGCCACCACCGAGTACCACGTCCTGGCGCTCGCCTCGGCGTCGGGAGCCATCATGATGGCCCAGGCCAACGACCTCGTGGTGATCTTCCTGGCGCTTGAGATCCTGTCGATCGCCCTCTATGTGCTGGCCGCCTTCAACCCGCTGCGTGGGGAATCAGGAGAGGCGGCCCTTAAGTACTTCCTTCTTGGTGGCTTCGCCTCGGCGGTGTTCGTCTATGGCATCGCTCTGACCTATGGAGCCACAGGGTCGACCAACCTGAGCCAGATCAGCGACTTCCTGGCCAAGAACCTGCCCACCCACACGGGACTACTGGTGGCCGGCATGGCCCTGCTGCTCGTAGGGTTCGCCTTCAAGGTCGCCGCCGTGCCATTCCATCTCTGGACGCCCGACGTCTATCAGGGCGCCCCGAGTCCGGTCACCGGCTACATGGCAGCTGTCGCCAAGGCCGGAGCCTTCGCCGGTCTGCTGCGGGTGCTGCTCAGCACCTTCGGCACCGAGACCGCAACCTGGCAGCCCATCGTCTACGCACTCGCTGCTGCCTCGTTGGTGGTCGGAGCCATTTCGGCCCTGCCCCAGCGCAATGTCAAGCGCATGCTGGCGTTCTCCTCGATCAATCACACCGGCTTCATCCTGCTCGGCGTGGAGGCGGCCACGCTGGCGGGCGTGGGTGCGAGCATCTACTACCTCTTCGCCTACTCGATCATGACGGTGGGGACCTTCGGGGTCATCACCATGATGGGTGGACGAGGCGATGGAGAGCATGACCTGTCGCGGTATCGGGGCATCGCTCGGCGTCAGCCATTGCTTGGTGTCCCCTTCGTGATCCTGCTGCTGGCCCAGGCCGGCGCTCCATTCACCACCGGCTTCCTGGCCAAGTTTGGGGTGGTCACCGCAGCCGTGCAGGCCGGCAGTTGGCCCTTGGCCATCCTCGCCATGGTCACCGCGGCCATCGCCGCCTACTTCTACCTCCGCCTCGCAGTGATCTGCGTCACCCCGGCCGCCAGCGAGCGCACGGGTGACGCTGCGGCCATCACCTCGGGCGAGGCCGATGCGTCGGCGGCCACCGTCCGAGCGACCGGTGCCCTGCTCTTGGCTGACGAGGAGGTCGTCGCCGAAGCGGCCATCGAGCAGATCGAGATCCCCACGATGGGTGTCGTCGGCGTGCTCGTGGCCACTGCCACCACTGTGGTCTTCGGCATCGTGCCTGGGCCACTGCTTGATATGGCGCACAGCGCCGCCGGCTTCTTGACCCACTGAACCGCATGAGCCTCGTCGCCATCGCGACCTGTGCCGGCGAGGCCGTCGACGCGCACGACAGCTCCCTGCTCGCCGATGCCCTCGCCACACGCGGCATCGATGCTCGCCTCGTGGCGTGGGATGCGCCGGGTATTGAGTGGGACGACCACGATCTCGTGGTGGTTCGATCGACCTGGGATTACACCGAACGACTCGACGA